>MKWU01000645.1_pt1 | contig 64981 bp, 49 predicted proteins | sample 809101 | NCBI WGS metagenome assembly MKWU01 (sample SAMN05860141, study PRJNA318959) | sponge metagenome | host: Aplysina aerophoba | place: Slovenia: Piran, Adriatic Sea, Gulf of Piran | collected 2013-05-07
GACGTCTTGAACAGAGAGGCGTTCAGTTTGCGTAAATCGTTCTCCCGAGTGCTTGATAAGCTTCGGAATGCGTTGCTTTAAGGCTTTGTTGCAATGGTTTGAGCTCATGATCACAGCTAAGTCATGCAGGTTTTCCTTTAGGAAGGGGTTGCATACGCTTCATCAATCAGTTTCTATAGATGAAGCCGGATAGTTCAAGTACCATGTCTATGGCAGGATCCAGGATGTATTTCAACCTATTTATTGCAGTAACCTGCATTATCTATAATTCAAATTTATCTAAAGATAAATCCCATACTGAAGTAAGGAGTTAACAATGGGTATTGAATTTTGGACTGTCATATCGGTAGGCTTAGTTTTGGCTGGGTTGATTACCACCCAGTACATGGTATCTAGAAACGACAGGACTGATATGCGCAATCTAATGACTGGAATGAGCAATTGTCTGATTGGCCTGTGCAAAGATGTAGGTGTACTAAAACAAGATGTTGGTGAACTAAAGCAAGATGTTGCTGTACTAAAACAGGATGTTGGCGTATTAAAGCAAGATGTTGCTGTACTAAAACAGGATGTTGGCGTATTAAAGCAAGATGTTGCTGTACTAAAACAGGATGTTACGGTTCTTCGCAAAGACATGGATACTCAAATCAGTGCTTCTTGCGGCGAGGTGAAATCAGAACTGCGTAGGGAAGTTGACAATCTACGGAACGCTCTGCACCGCGAAGTGGACAATCTAAGAGACACCTTGTATCGGGAAGTCTTTAACCTAGATAAGTCCATGTGGCGCGCGATAGACAATCTAAGAGAGGCAATGCGTTAGACTACGCATCATCTAGTTCCTTCCCACGGTTTTTAGTGCTTTCTGCATGCTATTGGTTGGTGTGGTGTGACTAGCGCAATTCGAACTTCACCCACATCTTTCATTCGAAAAACTCTGAACCCGTCCAAGTTAATCTCTTCCCGTTTTGAGCTTTCGACGTAAATGAAACCTTCATTCGAAACACGGTCTTTTAAGACGCGCAGGTACTTTGGATACCAATCCACTTGCCGAAAAGGAGGATCTAAGAAAATGAGGTCCCAACTCGAATCCTGGTTCTCTAACCAGCGATACGCATCGGTCTTTATTACGGTAGCTTGATCCGAGCTTAACTGTAAATCACTACAGCTCCTTCGTAGTTTTGTACATACGGAATGATTGTTGTCCAATAGCGTAGCGGTCTTTGCGCCTCGCGAAAGAGCTTCAAAACTCAGGCATCCAGAACCAGCGAATACATCAAGCACACGCCAGCTAGCGATTCGAAAATTAAGCCAGTTAAATAGAACTTCGCGTGCGCGAACAGGAGTAGGTCTTACAAGCCCGCTACCAGAAAGGTTTATTCTTGTATTCTTCCACTTGCCGCCGATTATTCGGACATGGTTACGACCTTTAGTGGACATTCTGTAGGTGAATAATGAGAGATAGGTAGTTGAAGAAGAAGGAACCGACTAAGGAGTCAATTTGGTCACGGTTTGGAACAGCGTTATCAAAATCCAGAGATCGTTTTGCCACTGGCTTGGCAAATGTGATTCTAGGGAAACCGGTCATTGATGAAGCTGTCTTGTCGGATTTAGAGACAGCGCTACTCATCACAGATGTTGGCGTAGATACGACGTCGGAAATCATCTCTGAACTTTCGACGCAGGTGAAACGACGGCATCTGCGAGATTCCAACAAACTCATCCATGCTTTGCGCGAACTTTTGCTGACGAAAGCTCGACGCCTAGAAAAGGAATTTGTCGCTACAGAAAAACAACCGTTCGTAATACTCGTGGTAGGGGTGAACGGGGTTGGCAAAACGACATCAATTGGTAAAGTCGCGCATAGACTCCAAGGTCAGGGACATTCAGTTCTCCTCGCTGCAGGTGATACATATCGAGCAGCAGCGATTGAGCAACTTTCTACCTGGGCGGATCGTCTAAAAGCTCCAGTTGTTAAACAAAAACAAGGTTCAGATAGTGCATCAGTGATTTACGATGCGATCAGCTCGGCAAAGGCGAGAAATGTAGACGTAGTGGTTGCAGACACAGCCGGGAGATTACAAAACAAGCAATCTCTCATGGCTGAGCTCGCGAAAGTCGGTCGGGTTATGAAGAAGATCGATGAGTCTGCACCGCACGAAGTCCTCTTGGTCCTAGATGCGACTGTGGGGCAAAACGCTATTTCTCAGGTACAGGAATTTCACCAGACCATTGGATTGACTGGATTGGTAGTGACGAAACTCGACGGTACAGCGAAGGCAGGGTTCATTTTCTCACTAGCGGCCCGATTCGATATACCTTTGTATTTCGTCGGTCTCGGCGAAGGATTGGATGACTTGCAACCTTATGATGCCGAAGCATTTGTCAATGCACTGTTGACAAAATGAGCTACATTGAAATTGACCGCTTGAGCCTGACGTATAGAAATGGTCATGAGGTCTTTTCAGAGCTATTCGCCACCTTCGACAAAGGATCAATTTCTTTCCTCTCGGGAAAAACCGGATCGGGAAAAACTGCACTCATTAACCTAGTGATCGGCGCGGTTCGACCGACATCGGGTGCTGTGTTGGTTGAATCAATCAATATTCATCGGTTACGTAGTGAACAGTTAGCGCGCTATCGCAGAAATATCGGATATGTGCCACAAGGGGCTCTATTACTCGAACATCGAACAGTCTTCGAAAATGTAGCGATGCCCTTGCTGGCTCGCGGTCTATCGAACCAAGAAATCGAGAATCGTGTGACGACCACGTTAGATCAAATGGAGCTGACGGACTCGGTTAATGTGAAAGTCTCAGTTCTTTCAAGCGGCCAGCAACAGCTGTGTGCTATTGCTAGAGCGCTCGTGAATAAGCCACTGATCTTGATCGCGGATGAACCTACCGGAAACATGGATCCAACACCAGGTCGTCAAGTGATGAACCTATTCCGTGATTATGCAGGTGATCAGGGCACCGTAATTGTTTCCACCAACGACACAAGGTATTTTGAAAGAGGCGATTGTGTTTGGCAGATTGGAAATAAGAGAGCCACCAAAGTGTCGGTGTAAGAACTAGGATGGCAAGTAAGACAGAAATTCTGGATGATCGAAACCGTGCACGCGGGGCTTTGGTTCGGGATTGGGGTCGAAGCCTGAAAGAGTCATTGATTTACCTCGCAACCCATTTTTGGGTGACTTGCTTCGTCTGGCTGTTGATTGGAATTTCTCTTTCTTTCCCTGGCGGCTTATGGCTGTTGTATGACAATCTGAATGAATCTCTCCTCAATGTAGAGAACCGTCTTGGCTTAACGGTATATCTGGATCTAGGTGTCTCAGACTCTGATATTCAAGCCATTAAAGACGAAATAGATGCCTATCAAGGTGTAACTTCGATCACAGTAACCACAAGCACCGAGGCACTGAAGGAACTCTTGGACCTATCTAATTTGCCCACGACAGTCGCTGACAATCAATTTAATCCCTTACCTGCGTCGTTAAACGTGCGGTTGGACCCAAGCGCTACTTCTTCGAATTTGACATCGCTTCGGAACTGGACATTAACTCTAACGGGTGTTTCAGACGTCGTGGAAGATCGATACTGGATTGAACGCAACAGTATGTTTCTGGCGGTTTTAGAACGCTTGAATATCGTCGGCGCTCTGATCTCTGGTCTGAGTGGCGTTCTTATTGCTGCAACGGCCGTTAGACTAGCTGTCAATGAACGAGTCGGCGAACTACGTGTGATGGACTTGTTGGGTACGCCTCCTTCCTATCAGAGGAAAGTCTTTCAGTTTTGTGGTCTCTTCTACGGTACAGGGGGTGGATTGACAGCTTCTATCGTGATAGTAAGCGTGATTTTGTTTCTGAAAAGACCAGTGATTGAGTACGGGTCCAGAACAAATCTGACTTTGGACTTTTCTGGGATAGATGCTTTGTTCGTGGGTACGCTTCTGGGTATCTCAGCACTCTTGGGAGTTTTGGGTGCGACCTTGAGTTCCGCGTTTTTCAGACGAAAATTGCGGCGGGAGAACTTAGCCTAATTCCCTGAAACAGAAAATAACCCAGTTAGTGTTGACCAGTAAAGATCTTTATCGAAGCGCTGTTTAGTTCGCCGGTCTGATCAGACAGTACGTCGATGGCTTTGACTGTCCATGTTCCGTTCGGATTCTCGCCGTAGAAAGCATTGCTACTGAGTGTCCATTGGTAGGACGTAGGTTGCATGACCACACTATTGAGCGCGTGCGAAAGAATACTCCTCGTGCCGCTCGGAGAAGTGAGTACAAGCATCAGATCTGCACCAAACTCATGCTCAATGTTCAGTCGTGCCCACACAGTTTCGATGTTTCTGTCGGGAGTTTCTGTATCTACTTCTATAGACATTGAAATGCCTTCACCATCGTCATCCGGAATATTCATGGATCCTTCAGAAGAATCCAAAATCCAATCTGTTTCAGTCAAAGTTCCTAGGCTATCGGGAGTGTAGGTTTCTACGAACGAAATAGCAGCATCGACATCAACCACACCGAATCCAAAGTAGTTGTGATATGTGTAGCCTGCACCGTTTCGGATCCACGGGTCGAGCAGATTCACCGTTGCGTTACCCACTCTAAACCGTTGGTGTGGGATATCCGACTCTACTTCTCTCGCGGTGGTCGCTAACACATGTTTTACATCGCGCCAAGTGAGTTCGGGTTGTTGTTCCAATAGGAGTGCAATAGCGCCACTTAGGTTGGGCGCCGCAGCAGAGGTTCCATTGAAGGTGCTGATATAGTCACCGCCATCATTAAAAGCGGGTTCAAGAGCTAAACCACGGCGCGCAATCTGATCGTACCCTCGATTCGTTCCGCTCTGGTCCGTCGTAATAGAAGCAGGCTCTGATCTACCATACTCCCCCGCCGGTGCACTGACCCAGAGATTACTTCCCACACTAGAGTAAGAAGCTCTCTGGTCGGCTGCGTTAATTGCACCCACGACGACCAAATAAGGGAGTAGCAACGTACTGTAGTTGTTGGTACTCTGGCATCCGAGCCAATCATGAACCTGATGTCGTAGAGAGAAACAGGCGTTATAGGCGTTACCAGCTGACTTGACGTAGATTGCGCCTTTGCCGTCTCGGAGAGTAGAGGTCATTGATTTGAAGAAATCAACTTCTGAACTTCGTTCTCTGCTAGGAAAACCAATAATCGACCCATAGCTCATATTGAAAATGTCGACTTCGGAAGAAGCCGGTTGAAACGCGCTTGCACCCAGCGCATCTTCGCTACAGCATTGCTCAGATAGATAGTTGAATCCACGGATAGATACATCTGGTGCAACACCACGTAGACCAATGCCGTTGTCTGCCTCCGCCGCAATAATTCCAGTTACCGCTGTACCGTGATCACCGTAGGTACTTACGTTATAGGGGTCGGTTTCTGTTGAACCCCACCAAGGTTCTGAGATGCCTGGAGTTGCCTTGAAATTGAAGGACTTTCCAGCTTCTATATTGTTGTGCAGATCGGGGTGACATATCTCTAAACCTGTATCGACGATAGCAACCTTTACACCTTCTCCTGTAGGCGATCCAAGGTTTAATACGCCGTCCATGGAGAGATCTGCTAAGTTCACGCCACCTGCGGATGCAAATGCGTCTTGACCTCGATTCTGCAGATTCCACTGCTCGGAAAAGAGTGGATCAGCTGTTCCTGGATCTGCGGATTTTGGATTGGTTTCACAGGTAACTTTGATTCGGCCTTCTGAGTCAGTCTCAAAACCGAGGAAGTCTCTTGTATAGCCTGGTGCCCTGCTCGTCGTTCCAGCTTCAAGAAGAACGACTTGAACGAAATAGGTCGTATTCGGACTAAGTGTCGAATGGGTTATCAGCCAATTGTCGCTATGAACATCTAAATAGTTCAGTTCTGAAGTCGTCGCCCTGTGTGGGGTTCCACGAGAAGTGCCAAAATAAGGCGAGTCAGTGAGCCACATAACTAGCTCGCCGGGCGGCAAGGTTCCCTGTCCGAGGTTAAACACTCGTGCACTGATTTGCAGGAAACTTCTATAGAAATAGAGATCTGCGCTAACGAATCCAAAAGGTTGCAGAGATTCTTTTGAAACTTGATCCATAGCGCTGTCGGTGATGACTAGGTTCAGTGGAGTGCCCTCGATTGTCACGTTTTCTGAGCTAGACGAAAGAGAAACATTGAGGGATTCTGATCCCTCAACGGCGAGATCTTTCAGTACTTCAATCGTCGTTTCAGCAGATAGATTACCTGGACCAATACTTAAGCTCGTTGACTGAATCTCATAGTCTTGATTGCGAACAGCATCACCTGTCAAATGCACGGAGGCGACTATTGTTCTAGAAACAGTACTGTCGGCAGTGACTTTTAACTTGGTGGACTGGCCTAGCTCTTCAGATAGTTCTGAATCTAATACCGCATAGGTCAAAGTCACTGGGTCTGGTGGTGCGGGTGCGCCTTTACTGCTAGGTGAAGAGCAACCTAGCAATAGAATTGCCAATGCCGTTGCAAGACACCACTGAGTTGCTTTTGGCCAAGAAAGTGTCTTGAATCTATCCATGTTCGCCGATACGCATGATGCTATGTAACGCTAGGTTCTGAGCCGTTCATCTAAAAGTTTCGGTTTGGCCGCAGAGCTATGCTTGGACACTTGCATCGGCAACGATGGCGACAGTACCGTCTGCTTTTTCGAGCCAAACGAACACGGATCTTCGTCCATCTGCAGGTTGATTTTCATGCTCGATGCCGCGAATCGTAATCTCATCATCGCACCAAACCGGATTGGTGAACTTCAGGTCGATTCTTCCAGAATGCCACCAGCTATCACCGAAATATTCTTCAAGAGTGTTACCGACGTAAGCCATTGTCATGCGACCGCCGACGACGATTTCCGCAAACCCGAGTTGGCTGGCTGCTTTCTCGTCCGTATGGTAGTTGGCATTGCCATGGAAGAACACACCGCACATTTCCTTGGTGATCGAATGCCTATTTCCACCGAATTCGGTGCCATTGGGTTTTATGAATTTACGCATACCAGGCTTCTTCGACGGATCTCGAAATTCGAGAGTATCAGTTTCCATTTTCTGGCTTAGGAAACTCTGGTGGTGGTAACTCCGGACCGCGGGTTGTTGCTTACCTTCTTCATGAATATCCACGCGATACTTGACTACATTCCGGTTTCGGCGCGGGTAGATATCTTCGATAGCGCCGCTCACTGTATAGGTCTTATCGGTGCCTAGCGGCTTAAATAGTTCCCATTCCTGTCGCATCCAGAGGTGGCCCGATTGGTATTCGTAGGCGATCTCTGCAAAATAGTTATTGTCCGCACCAGTAGCAATCATTGAAGGGATATGTCGGGAAGACTCCACATCCAGATTGAGTCCTTTGCTGTAGTCCAATATCAGGTTTGGAGTCACTTGAAAAGGCACGGATGAAAGCTCTTTGCCTATGAACGGGTCAGACATGGTATTTCCTTGCAAAAAACTGTATGAGTAAAGCAATCAGTTTAAACCTCTAGCAGACGATCATTCGATAATGCAATATTGGGAAGTATTTGCCGAGGGCTGATGGGAAGCAGACTCCTGACTTCGCGGGGCGCAATTATGAGGCACATAACCAACCTCGAAAGTGCCTCATTTGCAACAAACTCGTTGATTCGTATTGATTTAAATGAGTGTTTTAGCAGAGCTAATATCAATTCTCATAAAATACGCACGAATACGTTCGAAGACATGAGGCGATGTGGCACATGAAAAAGCACAATCTGCGACTGAATCTTCCTATTTACTTAGCAACTTTTATCTTTGCTTTTTGCATGGTGTACCAGCCTGCTCTGGGCCAAGAAGAAGAGGCACAGACAGAAATGGCCAATCAGGAAGAAGAAGTCGTCATCGTTACGGGAACAAGACGACAAGACAGGACCAATGTAACTTCCTTATCACCCATTGATGTAATTGATGGGGATGAGTTTTCTTCAATTGGCGCGACTGAGATGGATGATCTTCTTCGTGCAACAGTACCTTCTTATCAAGTTAACCAACATCCAATTGATGATGCAGGAACTCTAGTACGACCCGCGACGCTTCGTGGTTTGGCACCAGATCAAACGCTTATTTTGGTTAACGGCATACGGCGTCATCGTTCTGGAGTGATCACTTTCATCTCGGATGCACTTACTCCTGGAAGTCAAGGTGTTGATCTGACTCCTATTCCGGGAATGGCATTGAATAGAGTCGAAGTTCTGCGAGATGGTGCATCTGCTCAGTATGGTTCAGATGCGATCGCAGGTGTAATTAACTTCATGTTGAAAGAAGATCGGAGCGGCGGTGCAATTGAACTTCGAACCGGTCAAACATTTGAAGGGGATGGTTCAATAAACCGGCTGTCGGCAAATAAAGGACTTCCTCTGGGAGACAGCGGTTACTTGAATATAACGGCAGAATATGTCACCCAAGGAGAGACTCAGCGAAATGTTGAAAGAAACGACGTTTCAGCACTGATCGCAAAGCGCGAAGCAGTTGGCGCAAATACCTCTGGACTAGGCTCTTCCACCCAGATATGGGGACAACCGATCGTTCACGACTCGACTAACCTATTTTTCAATGCGGGGATTGAAATTTCACCAAACACTGAAGCTTATGCTTTTGGCAATTGGGCACAAAGAGAGGTGGAAGGTGGTTTTTACTTTCGTAATCCGGATACACGAAATGGTGTATTCGCCAGCGGTGGTGTACGTCTAGTAGGCGCAATCACGCAGGAAGCATATGACACTGATGCGTGTGCACAATACCGTCAAGCTCCTGCTTCAGCATCTGCCGATGCCGCAGTTATTCAAGCAGATTTCGATAACCTAGCAGCGTTAGCAGCAGACCCAAATTGCTTCTCATTTAACGAGTTATTTCCGAATGGCTTTACGCCAAGGTTTGGTGGCAACATCACCGACAACAGTATTGCTATTGGTTTGAGGGGTGAGATGCAAGAGAACTTAACGTACGACATCAGTTACTACAACGGGACGAATTTGAATGAATTCTTCATCTTCAATACAGTCAATGCAGCTCGTGGCCCAGATCAGCCTGCTAACTACCATCATCGACCTGGTGATTACCGACAATCAGAATCTAGCCTACATGCAGACTTCGTAGCTCAAGCAGAGCCTAACTTTATGGAAAATCCACTTTCCATCGGCTTCGGCCTTGAGTGGCGACGTGAGACATTTGAAGTTACAGCGGGTAACCCGTATTCATGGTCGGCACCAGATCCAGGTAACCGCACTACGATCGAGAATCTCTTACTGCAACAAGGATTTACACCTGCTTCTAATGGATTTTCCGGCTTTTCGCCTTCACAGGAAGGCGAGTGGAGTCGGGACAATACCTCAGCTTATGTTGATTTCGAGGCGGATTTTCAGGACGAATGGTCAGGTGGTCTAGCGTTTAGATTTGAGAACTATGAAGACTTCGGTAGCAATACCCAATTCAAGATCTCTGCAGGAAAAGTATTCTCACCTGAAATTTCTTGGCGAATGACTGTATCTACTGGATTCCGAGCACCTACGCCAGGACAATCCAACGTTCGAAACGTCTCGACTGAATACAACGCCACTTTGAGGGATCTCGTAGAGACAGGATTGATTCCACCCACTGATCCGATTTCAGTGTTGAAAGGTGGTCTCCCGCTAGAACCTGAAAAATCTGTGAACTACTCTACTGGACTGTCAATCAACGACGCATCTGGGCGAGTGTCAAGTATTGACGTGTTTTACGTGACCGTCGAAGACCGAATTACATCATCGGCAGGGTTTTCATTGACTGAAGAAGAAGTACAAACACTGTTAAATCAAGGTGTTGCAGGTGTAACCGCTGGTAGCGTTCTTCGTTACTTTACGAATGCGTGGGGGACATCGACGAGAGGACTCGAAATCGTCAATTCTGGAGCTATTGATATCCCGTTCCTGGCAGATGGATATTCTGATCTGACGATAGCTGCTAGCTATGTAGACACTTCTGTGACCGACCGTGATACTGGAGTCATTTCGGATCGAAGAGCACACAATATTGAAAACATCCAGCCGCGCACAAGAGCCGTTGCTACATTCAGTCATAACCGAGGTAATTGGCGATATATGGTTCGAGGAAGCTACTGGGGTGCTTGGGCAGCTTTGGATTCAGGTGTTCCATTCCCGGATGATTATTCCGCACGTTTCCTGACTGATTTGGAAGTTGGTTACTCTCTCGAAGAAATGAATGCTGACTTGGTGCTTGGATTCTCAAACATATTTGATCAAGTACCGAACGAGCATCCTCGAGGTGTAACTGATTCAGGTCAGCTCTATCACGAGCACTCACCATTTGGTGGAAATGGTGCCATGGTCTATGGTAGAGTCGTCTTTACGATGGATTAATTTCACCTAGATTTTTTTAGACACGATGCCCATACCTGTTAAGGTATGGGCATTTTTTTGTACAACTAAGTTGCGGAAGGTGAGAAGCAGTACTAATGAGAAATTGACACAGATACTTTCTTTCGTATTTGTGATTGCGGTTTTTCTGTTTGGGGCTGGCCAGATCTCGTCTCCTTTGTACGAGAAAAGTCCCACACCTCTAACTATCGAGACAACTGAAGGTGCTTCAGTTCAATTTCAGACGGTGGTTGTTACTGAACCTGCCGATCTACAACGTGGATTAATGCACATCAAGCATCTAGCGGTAAATCAGTCGATGCTCTTTATTTATCAAGAATCTACCACAGCCACATTTTGGATGAAAAACACTTATGTATCTCTGGACCTGTTATTTATTGCTACAGATGGGTTAGTTGTCGATATTCACCACCATGCGACGCCACTTTCTACAGATCAAATCTCCTCAAGCCACGAAGTGGTAGCAGTGTTAGAAATAAATGCTGGCTTGTGTCAGAAACTGGGAATCAAGGCAGGAAGTGTCGTCAGGCACTCGATCCTTGGCACCAGCAAAACCTAGTTCACGGACTCTAAATCTCGCAATTCTTCATAGAGTCGTCTTTCCGCCGCCGAGATGTGTTTAGGTACGGTTATCTCTAGTGTGACGAACTGATGTCCGTCATTGATTCCTCGTCCTCTCAATCGTACCATGCTACCGCTACTGGTTGCCTCTGGAACTTTAAGCTGAACCTTACCGCCGAGTGTATTTACTTCAATGCTTGCACCTAGTGCCGCCTGCCAAGGTTTGATTTTGGCCTGGCTGTGTACATCGTTGCCTTTGAGGGTAAAACTGTGATGTGGCTGCACATCAAGTTGGATGAGTAAATCGGCACCATTGTGACCTTGACCAGCGAGCCTAAATTTGTCGCCATGAGTCAACCCTTTGGGGATACGTACTTTTAATCGTCGTGGTCGTGTAGCACCTGTAGAAGCATTTGAGGTCGCTAGGCTAACCTCGACTGGATCGTCCGAATACAATTGCTCTAACGTGATTGGCAGTGTTACTTCCTGATGAGCTGGGTGAAACGGATTTCGTCCTGAACGACTTGAAGCATGATGGGTAAAGCCACGAGCGTCACCGCCGAACATACCGTCCAACATGGAATAAATATCCTCAAATCCGAACCCGTTTTGATTGGACTGAAAGTTGAATTGTTTAGTCCATTCAGGTGGCGGCTCAAAATTCTGACCAGCTCGCCAGTTTGAACCCAACATGTCGTAAGCTTCACGTTTCTTTGGGTCCTTTAGTACGTCGTAAGCCTCATTGATTTCCTTAAATTTGTTCTCAGCATCGGGATGTTTACTTACGTCAGGATGATATTTACGAGCAAGTCGACGATATGCCTTCCGAATGTCATCGGTCGACGCATCTCGCGCAATCCCTAAGCTCTTGTAAAAATCTTGATAATCCATATCTTTATTAGTCGATTCATCTGATCGACAGAATTGGTCATAATGTCGACGCTGATGATTGATGAACTGTTAAACAATCAATATTTTTAAATTCCTGATCTTATCTATCATCTAAATATGAGGGTAATTCTTCCTAATTCAACAGATAGATCACGAAGAACCTCGACTGTGTTTGGTCTGCGTTACGGCAAGCGTTTCAGGTATCATGCAAACAAGCATCTGAAAGTATCCATTTCCTTTTCTGCTGATTGAAACCCCATCCAGTCGACATGCCTCGCCACTCATCCGCACCTCCAAAAGAAAGGCGAAGTGTTGATTTGGGCTCTCGATTGTTGATTGGCATGTCCTACCTGGTTGCCCAACTGCCATTTAGCGTTCAATACCGATTAGGTCGTTGGTTAGGTCGGCTTTCACGAAGAATCGTGAGAAGTCGAGCGAAAATCGTGGACATGAATCTTCGATTGTGTTTTCCTGAACTATCAGAAGAAGACCGGGAGGAGCTCGCTATTCGAACCTTTGAATCGGTGGGTGTTATGTGGTTTGAAGTTGCCAGCTTGGCCTTTGGCCGAGCGGATGAGATAGTCAATCGAGGCAGGGTCTGGGGAGGAGACGAGCTACAACAAGCGGTTGATGAAGGTAACGGCATCATCTTAATAGGCGTGCATCTGAATTCGATGGAAGCCGCCGCGGCGATTATGCACCGCAACGGTTTCGAGTTCAGTTGTATTACTCGAAGCCAGAAAAACCAGGTGATCGATGAATATTTCAAAAGGCATCGACGAGCCCGATTCGGTTCTGAAAATATTTTCGATTTAAAGCAATTCAACAATGCCATTCGCTACCTTGGGCGCAAGAAAACGAACATGTGGCTGGCATCGGACCAAGATATGGGATTGAGAAGGGGTACTACGGTTATGGCACCTTTTTTTGGTGTGGAAGCATCAACAGTTGCCTCCCCGATTCGAGTTGCGACACTTTGGAAAGAAGAGAATCGGCCTGCGTTGGTACTCATGAGCCAACATCGAGACGAGAAAGAACAAAGAGTCCATGTAAAGTTCAAACGAATCAAGGATCTTCCGCTGGAAGATGTCTGCCAAGCTGCTGCCCAACTCAATGGCTATATTGAGGATGCCATCCGAGAACACCCTGAACAATGGTTTTGGGTTCACAAACGATTTAAAACCCTGTCGGACGGAAAGCGACGAGATTACAACGCGTCTTAGTGATTCTGCTCAGCGAAGTCCAAGTTAGATGTCGATCAAGTAGTCAAATGGACTAATCTAGATGACGGTATGCCATTCGGGATAGTTCTCACGGATACCTCGGACCTCTTCCATGTACATGGTTTGCAGTTTTTCTGTCACGGGTCCTCGATTACCGTTTCCTATGACTCGATGGTCTAGTTCTCGGATTGGTAAGACTTCCGCCGCAGTGCCGGTGAAGAACGCCTCGTCAGCGATATAGAACTCGTCTCTGGTGATATTACGTTCAATCACCTTGTAGCCTAGCTCATTTGCGAACGCCAGTATTGAGTCTCGAGTGATTCCAGGTAAGCACGAAGTCAGTTGCGGCGTATGGATGACTCCGTCCCGAATCATGAACACGTTCTCGCCCGTCCCTTCGGCGACATAACCTTCATTGTCTAACATCAGTGCTTCGTCGTACCCGCCGTCTCGTGCTTCCGACAGCGCAAGAATCGAATTCACGTAATTTCCACTTACCTTTGCTTTGCACATACTGATATTTACGTGGTGTCGAGTGAGAGAAGAGGTACCTACACAAATGCCTCTTTCTTGAGAATCAGCGTCCATGTAGTCAGGCCAAGGCCAGCAACCAATAGAAACATGCACAGAGAGATTTTCTGCCCTCAACCCCATCGCTTCTGAACCATAGTAAACGACCGGGCGCACATAGCATTCCTCCAGTTCGTTAGCTTTGATCACCTCTAATTGAGCCTTGATTAACTCTTCCCTTGAGAATGGGATATCCATTCGGACAATTTGAGCGGAATCGAATAACCGTCGCGTATGTTCGCGCAATCGAAAAACTGAAGTTCCTTTGGGAGTGGCATACGCTCGTATGCCTTCAAATACTCCTACCCCATAATGGATTGTATGTGTGAGGACGTGGGTTGTTGCAGAACGCCAAGGAACTAAGTCCCCGTCCTGCCAGATGACTCCGTCGCGATTTGCAAAGGAAGTACGATCATCTGCCATGAGTTAAATACCACTAGCTTGTGAAAAAATTTGCCTACCCTCAGAATCTCGAGCACTCACCGGTCGAACTCAAATGGGTGGCTTTGCATAATTAGCAAGTAAATCAAGGTTTGTTTAATTTCCCCAAACCTTACTCCAACCGTAATACCCGGACTCACATGTCGCACCCTACTCATCTAGAGATGCTTAGGCATTTGGTACAAGCTCCGTCAGTGAGTAGTTTGAACGAATCGCTTGACCAAAGCAATGCAACAGTTGTGACCTACCTGGCTGATTGGTTGGATTCTTTGAATTTTAGAGTTGAGGTCCTGACACTTCCTTCCGACCCGAAGAAGAAAAATCTTGTAGCGACTAAGGGTACGGGTGAGCAAGGCATCGTATTTGCAGGACACACCGATACCGTACCAACGGACGAGCGACTTTGGCATACAGATCCCTGGGACCTAGTTAAATCCGAAGATCGCGTTTTTGGGTTAGGTACCTGTGATATGAAAGGTTTTTTTCCTGTTGCTCTCTCCGCTGCCGCTGCATTTTCGGAATGTCGATTAAGAGAACCTATCACGATTGTCGCAACAGCAGACGAAGAATCTTCAATGTCCGGTGCCCGGTATTTGACGGAGATTGGTAAACCCAAAGCGAGTGTTTGTGTCATTGGTGAGCCGACAGGCATGACACCGGTATTTGCTCATAAAGGTGTGATGTTAATGCGGATAAAAGTCCAAGGCCGAGCTGGACACTCGTCCAACCCCGAAGCGGGTTGTAACGCCTTAGATGTCGCGAATGCCGTTATGAACGAATTGGTTGAATATAGATCAAGATTGAGATCGAAGTATCGAAATACAGCTTTTAAAGTGTGCTATCCAACGATGAATCTAGGTTGCCTTCATGCGGGCGATAGTGCCAATCGAATCTGTTCAAGTGCCGAACTTCAGTTTGATTTGAGATTGCTACCGGGAATTGATCACGAGTTGACTTTTGAGGAAATGAACCAGCTCGTTGATTCAGTTGCCGAAAAATTCGGCGCACAGGTGGAATTCATCATGGATTCTCCGGCAATTCCTGCGTATCAGACTGATACGGATGGTTGTTTACTAAAGACGCTGGAAAAATCCGTCGCTAAGAAATCAACAACTGTTTCGTTTGGAACAGAAGCACCGTTTTTTAGTGAATTAGGTATGGAAACAGTGGTCTTTGGTCCGGGATCCATTGACCAAGCCCATCAAGCCAATGAGTACCTTGAATTGGCGCAAATCGAACCTAGTCAGAAAGTACTTGAACATCTAATTCACCAGTATTGCGTAGACAGATAGGTATTCGTCAGGGAGTCAACCTAGCTCTCCTTTAGAACATGGATTCCGCGAAGTTCGCTCAATGGTTTCGGAGTTCTTCCCCGTATATCAGAGCTCACCGAAACAAGGTTTTTCTGGTCTACTTCACGGAAGAGGCATTAGCGCACGAGCTTCTTACGAACATAGTCCACGACTTGGCTTTGCTTCATGTCATGGGTGTTCGAGTCGTCCTGGTACCGGAGTTGCGGTGTGGCAGTGGTATCGGATCACATCCACTAGATAGCGATGGCTTAGCTGAGTACCTTGGTCAAGTAGGTCAATTACGTAATCACTTGGAAGCGGAGTTCGCCACCGGTGTACCAGGTAGCCAGTTTCACAGCAGGCATGTGCCATTGGTGTCGGGAAATTTTCTGCAGGCTAAACCCAGAGGCATTGTGCAGGGCGTGGACATGCAATTTGCTGGTGAAACTAGAAAAGTTCATGAAGGGGAGATTAGAAAGTTGCTCGAGGCAGGAATAGTGGTATTGGTTCCACCTTTGGGACACAGTTCATCTGGTGTAATGTATGCCTTGGATAGCAATGAAGTTGCTCAAAAAGTGGCTGTCAGTCTTGGTGCGGATAAGCTCATTCTGATGGGACCGATTGCCAAGTTAGGAGATCACTCTGACTTAACGACGCAAGCGTTAGACGAAGTCTTAGCAGAGATTCCACTAGCGCCTGAATTGCAGCGTCAACTACAAACATTAGGAGATGCGTGTAAGGAAGGGGTAGCTCGCGCGCATGTGATTTCGCACGAAATAGACGGCTCGTTGTTGCAGGAACTCTTTACGGCAAGTGGTGTGGGGACTCAAATTTCAGATGCTTCTTATAGGGATATTCGACCTGCGACTACTGACGATATCAGTGCAATAGCAGAATTGCTTAAGCCGCTAGAGGAAGAAGGTATATTGCTGGATCGATCGCGTGCACGATTGGTAGAAGAACCTGAGCATTTTTTAATATCGGAACTGGATGGCGTGGTGATCGGTTGTGTTGCGCTCTACGATACCGATGCAACGATGATAGAAATCGGGAGCTTGGTCACCGATTCTTCTTACCAAGGTGCAAACGTAGGTCGACAATTGTTGCAAGCTGCAGAATCCGAAGCGAAACGGCGGGGTGCCACGTCTGTTTATGTTCTTACCGTGAACGCTATGGACTGGTTTGAAGAGAATGGGTATGCACCCATGCACATGGGTGACTTACCATCTACTAGATTAGAACGATATTCTGCGATCCGTAATTCAAAACCATTTATCAAACAACTGACTTAGAAATATGCCAACAAAGCGTCCGTATTCATCCGTAATTGTCGACGGAGTAGAGCAAGCACCTAGTCGTGCGATGTTGTACCCAGTGGGGTTTAAGGAGGAAGACTTCCGAAAACCACAAATTGGAATTGCCTCTACTTGGTCCAATGTAACTCCCTGCAATATGCACATCAATCAGCTGGCGGACCATGCTGCGAGCGGTGCAGACGAGGCTGGGGGGAAAAGTGTCCAATTCAATACGATCACAGTGTCTGATGGTATCTCGATGGGTACTCCAGGTATGCGGTATTCACTGGTCAGTCGAGAAGTGATTGCAGATTCGATTGAAACCGTAGTCGGAGCTCAAGGATTCGACGGTTTTGTGGCGATAGGCGGCTGTGATAAGAACATGCCAGCGTGTGCCATGGCGATGGCTCGCTTGAATCGACCATCCGTGTTTGTGTACGGTGGCACGATCCAGATGGGTGTTAAACGGCGCGACATTATTTCAGTGTTTGAGGCGGTTGGTTCGAGAGCTGAAGGTCTTATCAGTGCTGAAGAATTGAAGGATGTAGAGCAAACTGCGATTCCTGGACCTGGATCATGTGCTGGCATGTATACCGCAAACACAATGGCTTCCGCGATAGAAGCACTTGGGTTAGCTCTACCAAATTCATCCTCGCAAGAGGCTGTAAGCCAGGCGAAACGGGATGAGAGCTATCAGGCTGGGGTAGCGGTTACTCGCTTGGTTGAAGCGGACCTAAAACCCTCTGATATTTTGTGTCGGGAGTCGTTCGAGAATGCCATCACGCTGGTGATTGCACTTGAAGGCTCGACGAACGCCGTGCTACATTTGTTGGCGATCGCTCATTCTGCCGGTATTCCTCTATCACTCGATGATTTTTCGGCGATTGGCAAACGAGTGCCCGTATTGGCAGATATGAGACCTGCCGGGCAGTATGCAATGTCAGAATTGATTGAGATCGGTGGCATTCGACCATTAATGAAAATCCTCCTAGACGAGGGATTACTGGTCGGCGACTGCATGACGATCACTGGACATACACTTGCTGAGGATCTTGCTGAAGTTAGTCCCTATCCAGACAGTCAAAAGATTATTCGTTCATTGGATAATCCGATAAAACCGGATAGCCATCTTGTGATTCTTCGAGGTAATGTTGCTCCTGAAGGTTCTGTGGCGAAGATCACGGGCCACGAAGGCGAGGAATTCACAGGCACTGCACGGGTGTTCCATGGCGAGGAGGCAGGGATGTCTGCGATTATGGATGGAACCGTAAAGGAAGGCGATGTCGTGGTGATTCGTTACGAAGGACCGAAAGGCGGACCCGGAATGAGAGAGATGTTAAGTCCGACCAGTGCTTTGAATGGGCGAGGATTGGCAGGGAAGGTTGCTTTAATTACGGACGGACGTTTTTCTGGTGGGTCGTCAGGCTTTGTCGTGGGTCACGTGACGCCAGAAGCTTACGAAGCTGGTCCCATCGGGTTGTTGCGGGACGGCGATAAGTTAACTATTAACGCCATCACGAAGGAGATCAATGTGCACCTGAATGAAGAAGAACTACAGGAACGACGCAGGAATTGGACTCCACCTGAGCCTTACACTCAACGAGGTACATTGGCGAAATATGCTCAGCTGGTCACTTCTGCGAGCGAAGGTGCAGTGACAGACAAGTACCTGTCGAACTAATTTGTAGAAAGGAGTTTCTTTGCTTGGATTCCGATGAATCCACGAAGTAACTAGTCTTTAGCGCGACTGACGTACTCGCCGGTTCTTGTATCGATACGGAGAGCGTCGCCAATCTCGATAAATAGTGGGACGGTGACGACAGCACCAGTCTCCAATGTGGCTGGCTTACTGCCACCTTGGGCGGTGTCACCTCGAAGTCCCGGGTCGGTGTCGGTGACCTTGAGGTCTACAAAGTTTGGCGGGACGACAGAGATGGGTTGATCGTTCCACAACGTCACGGTGCATCTAACTGTATCGAGTAGCCAATTTCTCGCATCACCAACCACTGTTTCAGATGCAGATAACTGCTCATAACTATCGTCAGTTCTCATAAAGTGGTAAAACTCGCCGTCCGAATAGAGGTACTCCATTTCCTGTTCGCTCACATCTGCGCTAGGCATCGTTTCACCACTACGAATAGTTCGCTCCCAGACTCGACCAGTGATTAGATTTCGGAATTTTGCACGGGTAAAGGCATTTCCTTTACCAGGTTTCACGAATTCCGCCTCTAAGATAGAGCATGGCTCCCCCTCAAGAAGGACCTTTAGCCCGGGGCGGAATTCCTTGGTAGCGTAATTGACCATAAAAAGCAGTAGCGTTGTTCAAGTTTCAATTTTAAAAATCTGCAGTTCACATATTTCCACCTTAATACTATTGACCCAAGGTTCAATGTTCTGAGGATCGATCCAAAGCTTGAGATCTAATGTGACATGCACGCTTAGGATTTCTTCGCAGATTTTTTGGTTTGAGCTCGTTGCTGCCTCGCTGGTAGAACTGTCTAGGTAATTCTGTGCAAGGGAAGCGCTTATGAATGGATCGACCTGCTATTCACGCTATTTAACTCGCATCTGAACTTGTGTATATTTGTGTGTCGTTGTTTTGTCGAAAACGAAATACTTCTAGGAGGAACAGTATGTGGATTAGACTCGTAGCATGTGTACGGCAACAGTTTCGATCGCTGATGCTGGGTACAGTCGTTGTCATAGGCTCAACATCTGGAGCAGAGGTAATGTCCCTAGAGGTTTTGTCCTTGGACCCGGCCGAATTGGAAGAGAAGCAGACAAAGCAGGAAGCCAGACTCAGGGAGAGCTCGAAATTTTGGGAAGACGCCCGAAAAGATGATTTGTTTGGATTTGATTTGTGGACGCACGCCAATCCAACTGAGGACGGACGACGCGTAGCCTTCACTACGCACCCACTCATGATCTCGGATGTCCTGCCGGTGTGGTGGGATCGATTTGGGGACGTGCCTCTCGTGAATGTGCTTCACGAAGTGGACGACGGGACGAGGTCGGATGCACAGATTACGGACAGGTTAGTCGAAATTTTCAACATCAGGGTGCTGACAAACAGAAATCAATTGCAACTACCTGACCATGCTACACTCGTGGCATACCTGTCTATGGAAACAGATTCCGTGCAGATGAATATTCCCATGAGGCTTACCGAGGATCAGTCTTATTATCTGGATGATCCACAAGCATTGCTTCGTGAACTGACTATCCAAATGTCCGGTTATCAAGTGTCTAGTAACTTTGGGAAACCCAAGTTTTGGTTACGCAGCTTAAAAGGGATTGACATCAATGCCGATACGGTAGAGAACATGAGGCCATTTGGCATAGAGGTCGGTATCCTGTTTCGATTCGGTGACACCAACGTGAAATCTGAATTCCAGTGGGGAGGGAGGTCTGATCAAATACCCTTGTCGTACCCTGAAATGCCATTTCTGGTAGCAGGTGCGAAGGAAGAGATTCTATGATCAACAAGCCAATGATTGTCCGTACAGAATTGATTTAATTTATGTGTTCTACCACAACTTCAGATCTGGGAAGTGTATTGCGAAACTGGATTCCTTAAAGGAAGCAGTGACAATATCAAAGGAACTGCGTTTGACAGGTTGTAATCAAGTATGTAAGCTCCAAAATTCTTGGTTTGCATTAAGATGAGCGGAGCTCTCAATTCCTAGTGAATACAGAAGTGGAAGAAAGCATCAGTGTTTTGGAAACGGATTGGCGACTGTTACTGAAAAATGCCGTTCGAACCGTAGAAGATCTCAGTCGAAAACTAGGCTTTGAGTCGTTGCCAAGCCAGTGGTATGAGGCAAGGGATTTTCCCATTAGAGTGCCCGAACCATATCTGAGTCGCATTAAGAAAAAGGATCTTACCGACCCACTCTTGTTACAGGTGGTGCCTCACGTAGCCGAATCACGGCAGGTCGTAGGTTTTTCACCAGACCCATTGCTGGAATCCAAATCAATGATTGGACAAGGAGTGCTTCAGAAGTATCAGGGTAGGGTGTTGCTGATCACCACGTCTGCCTGTGCAGTTAACTGTCGTTATTGTTTCAGAAGATCTTTTCCATACGCTGAGAACGTGGTAGCTCCGAGTTCAACCTCGTTGGGTAGCATTGAGTCAGATTCTTCCATAAAAGAAGTGATTCTGTCGGGTGGCGACCCGTTGATTCTGTCGGATAAACAGCTAGGTCGCTTATTTGAGCAGCTTGATTCAATTAAACACCTTGACCGTATTCGCATCCATACACGGCTACCGGTGGTCATTCCTCAAAGGGTTACGGCCGGCTTACGAGAGCTTCTTCGCGGCTTGAGTAAAAAGGTCATTTTTGTCCTGCACTTTAATCACCCGGCCGAAATTGACTCGGAGGTGTCTTTAGCACTCAAAATGTTGGCTGACGACAAGCACATATTGCTCAATCAAAGTGTGCTTTTAAAAGGTGTCAACGACTCGCCTGAGGTTCTCGCTTCGCTATCCGAAAAATTATTCGAGAGTCGAGTGTTACCGTACTACCTGAACATGCTGGACAGAGTGGAAGGCACCGCACATTTTGAAGTTTCTGAGCAACAAGCAGTAAGGATTTATCGCAAACTTCAGGCGCAGCTATCGGGATATTTGGTACCTAAATTAGTCCGAGAAATACCGGGCGCAAAGTCAAAAGAACTACAGCCTCTTCAACTTAGTCGCTCGACGAAGGGTACTAGTCCTTTCTAATAACCTCTAATTCCTTGACGCTACGAAATCCTTGAGGTAAGCGAATACCACGTTGAGTTCGTTCCCCTAAATAGGTGGTTAGAATCTTGGGTCGAATCAAAAATATGCGTTTCCCGACTGAAAGCTTGATCGTGTCTTCTAGCGAGAGTACGCCTACGAACGCTAATTCCTCTTTACTTGCCTTCAGTCTGGCTGCTGGGATACTAATTAACTTGATCCCGATGCCACTATTTTGGAGCGGCAGATTCTCGAGTTTTGAGATCACCATATAACCGTCGTTGGTCACACACGCATAGTGTGTTTCGTCGGTAATCTCTTGGGGATCTAGGAGTGTGCGATTGGGTCGTAACTTCACGACTTGCTTTCCGCTTTTCTTTAGTGCAAGCAGGGAATCTTTCCCCACTCGAAATCCTGTGCCTTCGTTGGTTGTAACGAGATACTCTTGACACTCAGCACTCAATACACTCACAATTGAGGCATTGGAAGGTAGTTGAAAACGACTGGTCAGCGGTTCACCCTGACCACGAGCAGATGGTAAGTCCCGTACCGCACATGAGTACGCTTTACCAGTGCTATCAAAGAAAATTGAACTGGATGTGTTCTTAGTTTGTATGCTACCGAGATAGGAGTCTCCTTCTCGATAAGGCATTGTGGCAGGCTCCGTGTTATGACCTCGAGTAGACCTCACCCAGCCTTTGGCTGAAAGAATGACTGTCACAGGTTCTGTGATCAACAACTCTTCTTCGCTGTAAGCTCTGGAATCTGATGCAGCCAAAATTTGGGTGCGCCGATCGTCGCGAAATTTAGATTGCGCTTCTTTCAGTTCTTTTGAGATCAGCGTATTCATTCTCTGTTTAGAGTTGAGAATTGCCTGTAGTTTCTTGTTCTCGTCGACTAGCTCCGCGTGTTCCTTTCTGAGTGCGTTCTCCTGCAAACGAGCGAGTTGCCTGAGGCGCAATTCCAAAATGGCATGAGCTTGCTCTCTAGATAGATCAAATCTCTTAACTAGCTCGTCTTCTGGATTTTCGCTGTCGCGAACGATCTCAATTACTTCGTCTAGGTGATTGAAGGCCACAAGGAAGCCTTCAATCGTGTGCAGTCTCTTTTCGATCGCCGCTACTCGGTATTGAATGCGGCGTGTGACGCAGCTGCGACGGAAATCCAGCCACTCAAGCAATATTTGTTTGAGCGACATGGTTCTTGGTTTGAGATCCAGTCCAATGACATTTAAGTTGAATTTCAGTGCGCGCTCAAGATCCGTGGTGGCGTACAAATGACTCATTAGACGTTCTACATCAACGCGCTTGGACCGTGGCACGAGAACTAATCGTGTGGGATGTTCGTAATCGGACTCGTCGCGTAAATCGTTCAAATATGGCAATTTTTTATCTGTCATTTGTGCTGCGATCTGTTTTAGACAATTCGCAGGAGAACTCTGATAGGGCAGTTCCGTGACAACGATGTCGCCGTTTTTTTCAACGACATATTTCGCTCTACAGCGAATGACACCACGGCCGGTTTCGTATGCCTGATGAAGATCTTCCTTGGACGTGGGGATCAACGCACCCGTTGGCAGATCCGGTCCTTGAATGTATTCAAGCAGCTGCTCTGTTGAGAGTGATCGGTTCTTCAAGAGCTGAATACACGCTTCTACCACTTCCTCTAAATTGTGGGGGAGCACATCGGTGGCCATACCCACTGCGATTCCCATGCTACCGTTGAGTAACAGAAAAGGAATCTGTGCAGGTAGATAACGCGGTTCAGTGAACGAACCCTCGTAGTTTTGGACAAATTCAACTGTTCCTTGATTGAGTTCGTCCAGCAGTAATGGAGCCCATTTTGAGAGTCTGGCTTCGGTGTATCTCATTGCCGCGAACGACTTCGGATCGTCCGGTGCACCCCAGTTTCCATGCCCTTCAACCAAAGGGTACCGGAACGAGAACGACTGAGACATGAGAACCATCGACTCGTAACAAGCATCCTCGCCATGAGGATGGTATTTACCGACCACTTCGCCAATCGTACGTGCGCTTTTCGCGAACTTTGCCTGATTGGTGATACCTAAGGTAGACATCGTGTAAATGATGCGACGCTGTACCGGCTTTAAGCCGTCACCGATAAACGGCAAAGCGCGATCATTGATCACATACATGGAGTAATCCAAGTACGCCTTTTCGGTGTACTCCCGCATCGTCAATGAAGGCACAACTGGGCTGAAATCTAGACCATCACCAGACACTGTCTTTTACCTCTCTGGTTTTTCTAATCCGAATGCACTTCTGCTTGGTCGAACATTTTCGAGATCACTTGATCGCCGTATTCAGTCAACCATACTTTTCTATCTGGAGCGCGCTTTTTAGCGAGCAATTTGTCCATGATGTCGTGTGTTTGAGCGAACTCATCAATCATCAATTTATGAAGATGACGTGTTTCCACCGACATGCTGGTTTCTCGAAGTTGAAGAGGGGTCATTTCGCCGAGGCCCTTGAACCGTTGGACGATAGGTCGACTTCTTGAATTTTCTTGAGTTAATTGATTCAACAGTGAATCCCGCTCTTTATCGTTCATTGCGTAATGCTTGTTCTTGCCAATATCGATGCGATAGAGTGGCGGCAACGCGATAAACAAGTGGTTATGGTCAATTAATGCTTTGAAATGTCTGAAGAATAAAGCACAAAGCAATGTGGCTATATGCGAACCATCTGAATCGGCATCGGCGAGAATGCAAATTTTCCCATACCGTAATTTCGAAAGATCCTTTGAATCTGGTTCGACTCCAATGGCTAGAGATATATCCCTGACAGTTTGCGAATCAAGGATTTCCGAGGATGCCATTTCCCACGTATTTTTGATTTTGCCGCGAAGCGGTAAAACAGCCTGAAACTCTCTATCTCGGGCTTGTTTGGCAGAACCACCGGCAGAATCTCCCTCTACCAAGAACAGTTCGGATTGATCGATATCCTGAGTTGAACAATCTGCTAACTTACCTGGAAGTGCGGGTCCCGAGGCGATTTTTTTGCGTTTTGTCTTTTTACTGGATTGAATACGATGCTGAGCATTTGCAATGGTGTTTTCGGCAATCTGCTTTCCGTAATCCGGATTTTCGCTCAGCCATATACTAAATGCATCCTTGGCCGTACCGTTGATGTAAGTGCCGCAATCTCGAGACGAAAGTCGTTCTTTCGTTTGACCACTGAACTGCGGTTCCTTGGTCTTGGCTGACAATACGTAGGAGCAACGGTCCCACACATCTTCGGGAGTCAATTTAAGGTTTCGAGGCAACAAATTGTGGAACTCACAGAATTCTCGGAGCGCGTCGGTCAGACCTGAGCGTAATCCGAGCACATGTGTACCACCTTGGCGTGTGGGAATCAGATTTACATAACTTTCTGTGATTAGATCGTCTTCGCCAAGGTTCCAGGTAACAGCCCAATCGACAGCATGTCCGTTCTTTTGTGATTGATGGGAAAAGGGTTCCGAAGGTACACACTCTTCGTTGCTGAACTGTCTTAAATATCCGTCAATTCCTTCCTCAAATTTCCACGTTTCCGGAGACGGATCCCCTAGCATTCCCTTAGGTTGGGCCAGCGTCACGGTTAGTCCAGGACACAATATTGCTTTGGCTTTGAGTATGTGCTTCAGTCTTGCTAGATTGACGCGGTCATGTTCAAAGTGTTCGGTATTGGGGCGGAAAGCAATATAGGTACCTGTCTCTCGTTTGTTCACTTTGCCGACCACTTCCAGAGTAGTCGATGGATACCCATTCTCATAAAGCTGACGGTAGATTTTGCCGTTCCGCTTGACTCTTGTTTCTAGCGAGTTGGATAGCGCATTAACGACGGAAACACCCACACCGTGTAGTCCACCAGCAAATTCGTAATGGCGATTAGAAAACTTACTGCCGGCGTGTAGTCGTGTGAGAATCAGCTCAACGCCAGAAATATCATGGTCCGGATGGATATCGACTGGCATTCCTCGACCGTCATCCTCTACCTCTACGAGACCGTCTTCATGGACTGCGACATGAATGTGTGTGGCGAATCCAGCGAGGGCTTCATCCACGCTGTTGTCCACAACTTCCTGAACCAGATGGTTAGGGTAAGCGGTGTCCGTGTACATTCCTGGGCGTCGGCGTACAGGGTCCAAGCCGCCGAGCACTTGAATTGATAAAGCTGAGTAGTTTTGTTCTAAGGGCATAATCGTCTTCGTCCGTGAATCTTGATTAGCTAAGTGTTAATCCGATAATCGGTTTACTTGTGAAGAAATGTCTCCTGATTCATAAAGGAAAATCCAGCGCCAACCTGGTGTTTTCGTGGAAAATCCAAAGGTATCGGAATCTTCGCTAAATTGCCAACATGTGGAAGGCGTGGTCATGAGTTCAAATTGCTTATTCGATTGCTCAAAGGCTTGGTGAACATGACCACAGGTCAGTCCTCTTACATGCGAGTTTGCAGCGCAAAGTTGCATTAATTTCTCGCCATTATCGATGCAATGGGCATCTATCCAAGCAACTCCGATAGGCACCGGCGGGTGGTGCGTGGCGACAAGCGTAAATCCATCGTGTTGGTGTAATTTCCTTTCCAAAAGTTCCAAATGTGGTTGAGTAATGTGACCCGCGACCTCGTTATCTACATGCGAATCGACCGTCGTGATCCGCCACTCACCTACTTGCAGGTCTTCTGCGGGACACACATTGTGAAACGCGACTTCCAAATCATGGTTACCCGGTGTGCAAACTAACGGTGCACGTGTATGACTCTGCAGAAATTCAAGAAACATCGCATACGTTTGCTCTATCGCTTCGTCTGCGAGATCACCGGTATGCACCACGGCATCAGGCTGGTACTCTGCCAATGCAGATACAAGCACATCCTGTAGTGAGTTGAATGGATTCACACCATTTTTAACCGCATTGCGATCCGAATAGAGATGAGAATCGGTAATCTGCAAGACCTTTAGTGGATCACCCATTCTAAATCACTCTTTTGCTTTGCTAATAGTGCTCAACGCCGTGTAACCATCCTTGGTTCAGCGGGAATCAAATACTCCCATTTCTTCCATTTCTCGTTGGCTGGCCAATCCGTGGGTCAGACAATTGGTTAAGAGTTCGGATAAGAAATCGTTGACTCTGTCTTTTTCATTGGGTAAGTACATCTCAGGATTGGGATAGGCGTATACGACCTTAAATCGTTTGTGTCCTTGATACTTCAATACTTCTGCCGTTCGCACGTCATGACAGACCAGAACCTTCATTTCTAGTTCTGGGACTCCTACTGGATTCTGTTGACGTAAATCGACGATCGTCGAGAATTTTCCTTCCCGATGGACTTCAAATCTGAGTTCGAATTTGTGCCCATCAATCTCTATAGACCTGCTGTACATTTCGTAACGGCGATTTTGGCTCAGTAGCTGGACCATACGATAGTAATTCGCCTCGCACCTGTAAATATGTGCGTGAAGATCGAATTTGTACTTCCGTAGTAGTGGCATCACAACCTAATTGCCTTTCTTTGTGCATATCGAGCAATGTACTCTGTAGCAGAGGAAAGTACTTAAAAGCACTGGCGACTGCAATTTAGTTATACAAAAAATATAGAGCGGGAATGAAGATAGGAGCGACCTTCCATTTGTATGTGTAGCTTGCTTATTCTGAATGAGTGCATTCATTGTCTTGTGTGTCAGGGTGAATAACCTCAATAACGACTATTTAATATGTACATAAGTATACTTAAAGATTGTTCTCAACCGATAGTGTTTGGTAGCCAAAGTACGAATTCCGGGTACAGAAGCAGCACTGCAACCGTCGCGACATCAGCCACAAAGAATGGTCCTATGCCTCGGAAGACATCCTGAAGCGGGATCGCCAGACTTCGGCCTTGAGCATCCGTGAGTTCCCTAGAAACACCAGCCACGACAAAACAGTTCAGTCCGATGGGTGGTGTAATCAGACATATTTCTGCCATTTTCACCACCACGATGCCAAACCAAATAGGGTCGTATCCCAAGGCGATCACTGCCGGGAAGACCACCGGCAACGTTAAAACCAGCATGCCGATCGCATCCATGAACATGCCAAGGACAGCATAGGCAAGCAGTATGAAGACCATGATCAACAATGGCGAATAATCAAGACTTACGACCCAATCAGCGAAGACCGTTGGCAATCCAGCGAAGCCGAGGAAACGGACGAATAGGAAGACACCCCAAATCAATGTGAAGATCATTACCGTCAGTTTGGCGGTTTCAAACAGGGAGTTTTTTAGGTTCTCCTTGAAGGATGACAAGGATCGTTCCTGAATGGCGCGTACCACGTACATCGAAAATACGACTAATGCACCCAGCGCGCCTGCTTCTGTAGGAGTGGCTACCCCGGTATACAGAGCACCAAAAATAATGCCGACCACAAGGAAAATTGGAATGGTCCCTGGTACGCTCTTGAACCTTTCTTTCCAGGAAAAGCCTTTGATCGACTCGCCTTGATCTTTTCTGACGGAACAGAGCGCGACAATCAAAAGCGTGTAAATGGCAACCGAGACGAGTCCTGGTATCAGTCCAGCGAGAAGCAGTTTGCCAACTGATTCCTCAACGATGATTGCGTAGATCACCAAAATCGCAGATGGTGGAATCAAAGAAGCCAATGTACCGCCTGCCGCAATAACTCCCGCTGTTAACCTACTGCTGTACTTATTTTTCAGCATGTCTGGGATCGCAATTCGTGAAAATACAGCAGCCGTCGCAGTAGATGCGCCTGATACTGCAGCAAATCCTGCACTCGCAAACACTGTGGACACCGCCAAGCCGCCAGGCACCCAACCGAACCATCGTCGCGCTGCTTCAAAGAGTCGGGTGGTCAGTCCAGTATGGAAGGCCAAGAATCCGATGAGAATGAAAAGCGGTAGTACGGATAATGGGTAGGTAACCGTTTTTGAGTGGGGAATGGTTCCTGCGATAGCAGCCGCGACAGACCAGCCTTTGAGCCACAACAGTCCTAGAAATCCACTGATCGCTGCCGCGATATAGACTCGGACACCTAAAACTACCAACGCGACCAGCAGAAATAGACCGCAGATCCCGATAAGAAGAGGATCGTCCGGCATTAAGACTTCACATCCGGGGAGGAAGACAATGCTATTTCCTCCTGTGCTTGAGTATCAACGTCTTTCAATAACGGAATGGCAACCGGGTTCAGGTTTGGTGAAAGTAGTAGTCTGAAATACCCAGCCACCTGGACTACCAGTCGCACCAACAGAACAGTCAGTGCAAAAGGAACGACTAACTTCGCTGGCCAGGTGGCTAGCTCAATGTCAATAGTGCTATCGCCGATGTTAAATGCGCGCTGAAAGTGCTGATACGAATAGGGAATCAACACCGCGACGATAAATATCGAGACTAGAGAACTCAGGAGTTCAACGAACCACAGCCATCGTCCCTTCAGTTTTGATACCAGTAGTTCCATGCGGACGTGGCCACCTTCACGCTGAACGTAGGAAATTGCTAGGACTGCAAATCCCACCATGGATAGTTCAACAATATCAATGTAGCCGAAGATGGGTGCGTTGAATGCGGTGCGCATCACGATCTGAACGACACCGAAGAACATCAGTCCTGCAATGAGTAATCCGGCGACAAGGTTTAGCACATTCTCAAAGTGACTCAGTGCGCGATCTACGACTCCAAGAATCTGTCCAAAACGGTCAGCCACAAGATTCGGTTCGTCCATTGAAAATGGTCAGTTGCTACTCGAAGGAATGTCCGACTGACGTGTAAATGGCATCTACCAAACCCCTGGCATCGAATTTATCCTGATTCGCAGTGATCCATTCGTCAATAACCGGTTTTCCGGCAACTTCTCTGATTGCATTTCTTTCCTCTTCAGTGTATGTGACTTCACTCAAAGTCTCTCTGAGAAGGGCAAGATTGATTTTGTCGACTTCGACATATGCCTGGACCTGCGCGTCAATGACTTTATTCTTTACTGACTCCAGTAATTCTTGATACTGAGCAGGCAGGGATTCATAAGCTGAAATGGAGAAAGCCAAGGCACAGTCAGCGCTACCTGGTGCTAGGTTACCTGTGAACCAAGTAGAAACTTCGTGGATTCGATAAGACACATGCCCGTAAGTAAATGGAAACGCGGCTGCATTCATCGTGCCTTGTTGCACTCCAGTATAAACCTCAGTGGCTGTCGAACTTGTAGGTGTTGCTCCTAATCTCAGCATCGCATCACCCATGCCACCACCGACCCGAACGGTCAGTCCTTTCCAGTCGTCAATGCTCTCCGGTGAACTACCCCGACCCATGAATTCGTACTGAGGTAGAAATGTGGATGTATAGATCATCGCACCCCATTGTTTGAGTTCATTCACAACATCGGGATGTGCGTAAACAGCCTCTCTGACCTTTCGATTGTTTTCCCAATTCTCCATAGGGAGGAAAGGCATCGTCAGAACCATTAAGGCAGGGGTTTTCTGTGGATGGTAAAAATTGCAGAATAGTGCGGATTCAAATGCACCGATAGCTAATCCATCTAGGTTTTCTCTAGCTTTCGAGAGTGCTTCCCCATAGTGCAGATTCAGTTGCCACGCACCATCCGTACCCGTATGAAGTTCTCTAGCGAGTGCCTCAGCAATTTCGGTGCCTGCTCGAGGCTTTCCCCACAGTGACACATCCCAGTTGAGTTTTGGATTGCCTTCTACTTGTGAGGTGGTGTCCTCGCTATTCTGCGTCGAGTCGCTACAACCGGACAACGCGACGAATGAAATAGTTGCAACAAGCAGACAAACAATGGATAGACGAGCTACTTTCAGGAGAAATTTCATGGCAATGTGTACTTTAGCTTGAATCACAACTTAGTTCGATTAAGTGTCGTAATTCAAATTACATACAAAAGCTATACCAGAAGAAATCACCCACCTATAACTTTGCTCGGTTTTACGCTATTAGAAGAGTTCGCGGTTGCTTGATCGAACCAAGCAGACCCATCTTCGGGTCGGTAAGCACACATGACTGTCTTGATTCGCTGAAGTGCGTCGCGCGGAAATGAAGCCAATTCTGCACAGATTTCTCGTGCTGCACTCACAGTGTCGGATGTCGACGGAGCAGCATAGGCGATGCCTTTATTGAGTAGCTCCGCGCCAGTATACCTGCGTCCAGAAATAGTCAGTTGGGCCGCAATGTACTCGCTAAAACGCAGCCGCAACCATGCCATGTTATAGGGTGCAGCCATACCTTGGCGCACTTCACCCACTTGCAGGTACGAATCTTCACCGACGACCAATAGATCACCAGCTAGGGCTAGCGCAGCACCACCATTGATCGCAAACTTCTCAAGCGCAACAACAATGGGTTTAGGGCAATTGAATAGTGCCAAGTGTGCGTTTCGCCAAATCTTGCCAAAGTCCTTAAGCCAAGGTGGCGGTGGTTCCGCATTGAATTCCTTCAAGTTAAGCCCTGAACAGAAAGCTCCTTCTGCACCGCGGAGCAATACACACTTAGTTTGCTCATCTTTACTCGCTGAATTAAGAGCATCTGCCAGTGCCATTCCCATCGGGCCGGTGATGGCATTACGAGTTTTGGGATGGTTCAGAACTATTTCTGCAACCCCATTGTTTTGTTCTAGTTCTACGATCATGATTGAGATTAAGGTTTGAGATGAGCCACGCGGAAGTTTGGATCGATAACGAAATTTCTTGAAAAGTAATACAACCGAGTTCCGAGACCAATCGCAACGACAATCAGGCTTAAAACTAAACCATAGTACAAGCCGTGTACGCCAACTCCTTGAAATCCTAGGCCACCAAACGCAGAAATCCATCCGACCGGCAAGCCAATTCCCCAGAAAGACACTAAGACCATGAGTGCGGGAACGGTAGTGTCCTTGTATCCTCGCAAAGCTCCTTGCATGGTTGCCTGTGTGGCATCAAACAGCTGAAACAGTGCACCATATACCAGTAACGAGGCAATCAATTGGACAACACTGAGATCGGTCGAATACAGTCCGGCGAGCGGTAATCTGGAGAAGTAGATGAGGAGCGCCATCAATAGTCCGAACCAGACTGCGCATGAAACAATCACTTTTACAGTGATACGAGCTCCCTGGTATTTTCGTGCACCTACTTGTGCAGAAATGCGAATGGTGGATGAAAATCCAAACGCCAGTGGGAACATAAACGCCACACTAGCGATGCTCATGGCGCTTTGGTGAGCTGAAGTTGCATCGACTCCCAATTTACCTGCCAGCAATGTGACTGAGGCAAAGAACGAAGTTTCGAGAAAGATTCCCAAGCCGATAGGCATACCCAGACGTACTAGATTCCAGCACGTACGAAAATCTGGCCAATCAAAACGGGAGAAAACCTGACTATTCCGAACCTTAGTGACCAGTGCAGCAAAGACGATGCATGCAAGTTGGACCCAGACTACGAATGAAGTTGCGACAGCACAACCAGGTCCACCCATGGCTTCGAAACCAAAGCCGCCGAATACGAACAGGTATGTGAGAGGGATTTTTACAGATAGACCAATGATGGCAATGTACATTGCTGGACGAGTCATCGCCATGCCTTCAAAAAGGCTCCTAAAACAGGAGAACAGAAACAGTGGTAAGAGCGCAATGCACTGGATCTGTAAATACGACACCGCTACGGGAATGGCAACTGGGTCAACACCAACAAAGTCGAAAAAGATTCTGGAATTGAATAGAACTGCAATGGCCAAAACTGCACCTACCAGAGCAATCCACATTGCTTGTCTCGCAACGGCGCCGGTCTCGGAAATGCGTCCTCCGCCACGTAATTGCGACACCGTCGGAGTCAGTGCCATGATCGTCCCTGAAATCAGCAAATAAGCCGGCCAAAAGAGACTAGAGCCAAGCGCGACTCCGGCCTGATCGACTTTGCCGAAGTTTCCGGTGAGCACAACATCAACCACGCCATTGGTCATTTGTGCTACTTGGGTGACGACAATCGGCCAGCCGAGCTTCGCGAGCTCGGCCAGTTCCTGTATGGAACTGGACCGCATACGAAATGGAGTCACTCGTCTCCTAGATTAAGAGAGGTGTCTTGGACACAGGAAGTGGTTCGAGAAAATGGGAACGAATTAGTTCAAACTATTCTTGTCTTTCGCATTATCAGCATGTAGGAGGTCAATGAGACAAACTGCTGAAGGAATAGCTGATTTCCGTGAAAAATAGACGGGGAGGTGTCTTTGTAGAACAACTCTGGCGTAAGTGAATTCACTGGGCGATTTGTGTCCAATAACTGTCTTCAGCATTACACCAACTCCTATAATTATTGACAGAAAGAGACAACATAGTTGGAGAAGATTTTGGGTTTAGCTGATAGCAAAACTATTCAGAATTTAAAGGACGCGTTTGCAGGTGAATCGCAGGCAAATCGACGATATCTGTATTTCGCTGGCGTAGCGGACGTTGAAGGTGAAAACGATGTGGCGGCAGTTTTTCGGTCTACTGCCGAAGGTGAGACTGGTCATGCCCACGGACACCTGGACTACATCAAGGAGGTAGGGGATCCTGCAACAGGATTGAAGATTGGGTCCACGGATGACAATCTCAAAGCTGCGATCGCTGGGGAAACTCACGAATACACCGATATGTATCCGGGCATGGCAAAAACAGCTCGAGACGAGGGATTCGATGAAATCGCCGACTGGTTTGAAACGTTGGCCAAGGCTGAGAGATCTCACGCCAATAGATTCCAGAAAGCCCTTGACGGTCTAGCCTAAAGAATCTAGCGGTACCTGATTGGCAATTCCTATAAGGGTACCGCTTTCTGGACTAAGGTAATTTCGTGGCTACTAGAGAAGGTAATTTAGAAGCCCCGAAAAGAGCGCCGATTCACTGGGAATCGGAAAGCTATACGGACCCAGACTCCGTTGATGCAGAACTAGAGCGAGTTTTCGACATTTGTCATGGGTGTCGAAGATGTGTCAGTCTCTGTAATGCATTTCCCACTCTATTTGATTTGATTGATGAATCAGATACGTTTGAGATCGATGGCGTTGAAAAGGAATCGTATAAAGACGTAGTCTCACAGTGCTATATGTGTGACCTATGTGCTGAGACCAAGTGCCCCTACTTGCCTCCACACGAATGGGCTGTGGATTTTCCTCATCTGATGTTGCGCGCTAAGGCTCGGTATCTAGAAGAGAAGAAACCTAAGTTTCGAGATCGCATCCTGACTAGCACGGAGCCTTTGTTCACAATGGCTTCAACACCTGGGATCTCGGGTGTGGCGAATCTAGTGTTACAGAATAAGCCAACCAGGAAATTGGGTGAAATGATGTTCGGTGTTCATGCGGATGCACCGATTCCTCGATTCTATGGCAAGACCGCGAAACGCCGATTGAAGAAACTCGGAGATTCACTTACAAACGAGAAGACTGACCAGGATTCCGCTGAGACAAAGCTCAAAGATACCGCCAGTACAAAGAACTGGGTATCGGATCGAGTGGCCATATTTGTCACTTGCTATGGAGACGCTAGTTCCCCGCAAGTCGTTGAAGATTTGGTCAAAATCCTCGTCCATAACGGAATTCACGTCGAGATCATACAGGACGCGCATTGTTGTGGAATGCCGAAGTTTGAACTTGGGGATATACAGTCGATCAAGGGTAGAAAAGAACAGAACATTCCGATATTTCTGAAGTACGTCAACGCCGGATTTCAGATTATGTCCATCGTTCCGTCTTGTACGCTCATGTATCGTCAGGAAGTACCCCTGCTATTTTCAGATGACGAGGACGTAAAACAGGTGCAAGCTGCGTTCGTAGACCCGTTCGAGTATTTACTTAATGGGTCAAAACAAGAAATCATCTCCACCGAGTTTAAAGAGTCATTAGGTCGACTAACCTATCACGCCGCCTGTCATCAGAGAGTTCAGAATATCGGTCAGAGAACAAAATCCTTCCTCTCGTTAATACCTGATACGACTGTGACGATGCTAGAACGCTGTTCAGGTCACGGGGGCACTCATGCCATAAAAAAAGAAACCTATGCATCGGCCATGAAAATTGCACGCCCGGTCACTCGTCAATTAGCGCAAAGTGAGCCAGATACTTTTGGTTCAGATTGTCCTATTGCGGGGCGACTAATAGCCCACGGACTGGACGAGAAGATGGCGGTTGAGCATCCAATCAGCATGGTTCGTCGAGCATACGGCCTAAGTTAGCAATGAAACTCCAACGCTCTGATTTGTGGAGCCTAGAAGATTATGCAGTTGAGCGAGAAAGCTTTAGGGCGAACGTGATTTCGCACAAAAAGGCCAGACAGGTATTGTTAGGAGAACATGTGTCTTTGCACTTTGAAGATCATCTCACAATGCAGTATCAAGTTCAGGAAATGCTTCGGGTCGAACGGATTTTCGAAGCTGATGCCATCCAAGAAGAAATTGACACTTACAACGAACTGATTCCAGATGGGACTAATTGGAAAGCGACGATGCTCATTGAGTATGAGGATCCGACTGAGAGGCAGGAAGCCTTAGTGCGACTGCACGGCATTGAAGATCACATTTGGGTCGATGTAGAAGGACAAGAACGTTTGTTCGCTATTGCTAATGAAGACATGGACAGGTCGAACGAAACCAAGACGGCCGCTGTTCACTTCCTGCGCTTTGAATTTCCGACATCACACCGAAAAGCTCTTAAGGATGGTGGATCCGTCCAGATAGGGATCGACAACTCGGTGTTAAATTACTCCGTATCTCTGTCTGACAGTACTCGAAGTTCGCTTCTGCAAGATCTGGCCGACTGAAACTCCCTTGTTTCTGCGCCCTTACGCGGGTAATTCAGGCGTTCTTGGTGAACTCGGACTCAACACTCCGGTATTAGTACGGTTTGCAACCCATTAGCTCGCCAAGAAATTTCTGGGAACAAATCAAACCAATTAAAGGGTTCGTGCCAAAGTAAAATCGGGTTGGTATAAACATTTACTGTATTCGCCTGATTGAAGGCGGATACACTATTCAACAACAAGCCATGAAAAAAGTTCTCAAGCATCATGTCAATTACCAGCAGGTCATAGGGTCCGATCGTGTTTGACAATCCCTTTATCTCTTTCCACGATCAGGTCGCTGAAGCAAAAGAAGAACGCGTGCAACTTAATCGGCTACTGACTATCTCAACGCCTAAAGAGCGACTTGCTGTAGTTGTACTTTTTATTGTATTACTTGGTCTTGTAGGGTGGCTTGTGTTCGGTGATGTGTCTCGAACGATTGCCTTGCATGGAACGGTGGTTGAGCATAGCGAAAGTTCCACTAACAACAATCAGTTCATTCAAGTATTGGTGTCGAATATCGATGCGCTCTCGTCAGAAATCGAGAGTGGCGTGCCAGTAAGTATCGAATTTAAACAGAAATCCTCGGGCAATCACTCCATCTCAGGAACGCTGGAAATGATTGACGGAGTACCGTTACCTCAAGAATGGGCAAATCTTGTTGATCCTCTAGTGGTTGCATTTCGTATAGGCATTACCGCTGAGCAAAGTCTAGATGCTTCGGATTTGGGAAATAAATGCACTCTAGTGATTGAGGTAGGGCGGCAGTCACCGATTTCCTTGTTTGGCAGGCGATTGCTATAGATCGACTATCACTTTGTTCAAACGCTCAAAGAAGTCCTCCTCCTCTGTAAAGTCAAGGCGCAAGGTCTCTACACCGATTTTGTTGCAAATGCATGCAACAGAATGCGGCGCGGCATGTCTTGGAAGCGTATTGGCGTATTTCGGTCGATGGGTACCGTTAACTGAGCTACGTCAACAGTGTGAGGTTAGCAGAGACGGCAGTAGTGCAGCCAGTATTTCACGCGCCGCCAAGTACTTTGGACTCGACTGCAAAGGTATGAGTGTACGTGCAGGGCTTCTCGACAAATTGCCGTTGCCTCTAATACTGTTTTGGCAGTTTAGTCACTTCGTTGTATTGGAAGGGATGAGTGACAATCACTATTTACTGAACGACCCAGCAACAGGTCGACGCAAGGTTACAAAAGAACAATTTATCAAGAGTTACAGCGGTATCGCTCTACGGTTTGCGCCGCGTGAAGATTTTGAGAAAGGCGGGACGCAACCTAATCTACTCAAACAGTTAAAAATATTGCTAGCAGGCACATGGAGAGTTTTAAGTGGTGTCATAGCCTGTGGATTGATGTTGACTTTACTAGCGCTGGTGATTCCGTTTGCGCTTCATTACTTTGTAGATGATGTCTTGGTAAATCAAGGATCTTGGGTAGAAGTCGTTGCGATATTGTTGATCAGTGCGGTACTCGTCTACATGCTGTCGTTACTAAAACATCGATTTCTGCAGCGACTTTCCGTCCGAATATCTGTCATTGGTTACGATCAGAATTTCACTAGGTTGTTACGTTTGCCTGTGGAATTTTTTGAGCACAGAATGGTCGGTGACGTGTCGGATCGAGTGTCATCTATTGATCGTGTAGCAAAGAAACTTACGAATGAGTTTCTTGTATTGATTATGGATATGGCAATGAGTGTTGTTCTATTGAGCGCTATGTTGCTTTACGACCTAGGTCTTGCAATAATCGTTCTGTTACTTGCTATAGCACATGTGGGTTTTGCTTATTTCCTGAATAAGTTCCAAATCACCCGTAACCAAGCCATGAGGCGTGAGCAAGGTCTTCTGATCGGTGTGGGTATGCAGATGCTAAGTCATGCGGACAACCTGCGCATGACGGGATCGGACGACCGATTTTTCTCGCGTTGGAGCGGTCAGCAAGCAAGTGAACTTCGAGCACGTCAGTCATATATGCAATTGAGCTCTCTCAATAGTGCTCTACCAGAAATCATCTCAGCGTTACGCAGTGCAGCAATTCTCGCGATCGGCGGGACGATGGTAATTGCCGGCGAAATCAGTTTGGGTGTCTTAGTTGGCTTCTATATTCTGGCGGAGATGTTTCTTGAACCAGTCGGTAGGTTCATTGGGTTTAACGATGAACGAAATAACCTAGAAACGGATTTGCAACGAGTGCAGGATATCCAGAGCACAGATGAGGACCCTACTTTCATAAATCAGGGTGTGACTGGATCGGCCAATACTGAGACTATCACGACGTTCAATGGCAGGATGCAACTGGCAGGGAGAGTCGAACTCAGAGATTTAACCTATGGTTACAACAAGAGCAGACCCCCATTGATAAAGGATTTCAACCTCACGATCCAACCAGGGCAACGGGTTGCTGTGGTAGGGCCGAGTGGTTCTGGAAAATCGACTCTAACGCGATTGGTGTCTGGTCTTAGCCAAGCTTGGTCAGGTGAGATTTTGTTCGACAATCGCCGAATGGAGGAAATCCCAGAGGAAGTGTTACGACGTTCAATTTCCGTGGTCACTCAAGAGTCCTCGCTCTTTGCCGCGACGATTCGTGACAATATCACTTTGTGGAATCCTGCGGTACCTGATGACGCGGTCATTTCTGCTGCGAGAGATGCGTGTATCCACGATGAAATCCTTCTCAGACCTGAAGGATATGCGACAATGGTGGAAGAAGGCGGTGTGAATTTCAGCGGAGGACAACGTCAACGACTAGATATCGCTCGGGCCCTCATCGGAAATCCGACCTTGATTATCCTAGACGAGGCTACAAGTGCTCTCGATGCATCAACCGAAGAAGCCGTCGATGACAACCTGAGACGTAGAGGCTCCACCTGTTTAATCATTGCACATCGGCTGAGCACCGTGCGGGATTGTGATGAGATTATTGTCCTTGACAAAGGCACGGTAATTCAACGTGGAAACCACGAGGAACTGATTAGAGATCAGGATGGAATGTACTTCAAGCTGGTGAATTCAGAATAATGGATCGGCGAGCTGCAGAATCCATATCAATCGTCGATCTTGCGGACAGATTAGGAGTAGCAGTACCCTGTGAAGGCAATCTACCCGTTCACCTGGACCTAGAAGATTGTGTGTGGTTCGTAGAGCAAGGCACCATCGATTTATTTTTGGTTGAATCTAAATCTGGCGTGGAACAAGTTGCCCCGCAACACTTGCTCCGCCTTGAGGCAGGAAGGTTGTTGCCAAATGTCCCTGTCGATAGTCCCGACGATACATCAGACAGCTCTACCTTAGGGATCATCGCTAAAGGCTTTCCTGGTACTATGCTGAAGCGGATATCCACTACTGATTTAAATCGGGTTCAAGCGGCGGAATTGGCTGATCATGTCGATTTATGGATTAGTGACATTACTGACACGTTGTCTCGGTATGTAATACATTTTCCGCGCACGAATGCTATCGCAAGACCTGGGCTAACGCAGGAATTGTCCCCGTGTACGCTGACTGCACATAGAGCAGTTGTTTGGGTGTCGGGTTTCGCCAGTGGCGCAAGCTTGTTCATGGATATGGTGGACCAAACTGAATTGGTATTGAATTCGAACCAACCACCGCTCCCTCTCACTCGGTCCAGCTGGCTCTCCATATACGATGATGTCAGCATTACAGGTAGGTCTTCAGTTTCCTTAGCTGAGGAAGGTGAACTGATGGCAGCATTGGCGGCTTTCCATAAAGTCGCTCTTCGAATGGAACGGCTCAATCGCCAGTTGGCAGTGGTAGATCAGGCTAATTTTGACCGCGAGCGAACTATGAGTCGTAGAGTGGTCGAGCAAACTGCGCGGTCACGGTTATTCAATATTGACGATGTACCGTTGCACCCAGACTTTCAACTTGAGGACACATCTTTAGCGGACGCATTTCGGATTATTGGAAAATACCAGGGGTTTGAGTTCAAATTTCCGGAAGTCTCGCCCTCATCGACTACTCCAGTCGGTTTGGTAGACATATTAGATGTATCAGGAGTTCGCGCTCGACGTGTGCAACTAGATGCCGATTCTCATTGGTGGCGTAGCGAGAGTTCAGCGATGCTTACGTATTATGTGGAGAGCAAAAGACCTGTTGTCTTACTTCCTGGGCTATTTGGGAACTATCGTCTCATTGACCCGGTTACAGGCCGCAGTATCCGCGTAACCAAGAAACTCGCCGCAAAACTCCAGAAGGAAGCATGGACATTCTATCGGCCTCTACCAACAAGATCCATCAGAGGTTCCGACCTACTGGACCTAGCTTTACATGGTTCCCGCCCGGACTTGGTGAGATTGGTCTCAAGCGGGCTAGCAGGCGGTTTAGTACGACTACTACCTGCACTAGCTCTTGGTATAGTCGCAAGTCACATCGTTGCAGGAGGCGGTGACGACATACTCTACATTACGGCTGTTGCTTTGGTAGGGTTTGGCATCATCGGAGTCTTGCTGTGTTTAGTACAGAATATAGCACTGATGCGCTTTGAAGCGCGTGCATCATCACGTCTGGAGGCAGCTATCTGGGATCGACTTATGAGATTGCCCACGAAGGTACTGCACCAGCAACGGAGTGGTGATCTCGCAATGTCAGGTATGACATTCCAAAACCTGCGCGATGGGTTTCAAGGCGTTGCCGCTAATAGCTTACTTTCGGTTATCTTCTTGACTCCAGTGTTTGGAATTGTTTTCTTCTTCGATTCGTACCTCGGTTTAGTCGTTCTAGGGTTCAGCATTGTTTCTCTAGCACTGTCAATTTATATCGGGGTGCTCCAAATCAAGCCGCAAGGTAAGATGATCAGTGCAATGCGAAGCGTAACGGGGCTACTTTTTGAAATCATCGGAGGGATTGCGAAGTTAAGAGTAGAGAATGCCGAAGGATCTGCATTTGCTATGTGGGCCCAGGAATACAGGTCCCAAAAACGTGCAGAGATTGAATTAAGTAAGCGCTCTGGGCATCTTCGAGCGTTTGGTAACGCTCTGCCACTTATTGCCGCCGCCGCGTTGCTCTTGGCCGTCATGGTACCCAGCGATCGTCAATTACCTCTTGGTGACTTTCTTATCGTCTATTCTGTATTCATGGCTTTTCAGTATACCGTCGCAAAGTTTGGGGAATCGTTCAGCACCATCGCCGGCATGTTGCCAGCACTATCTCAAATGCAGCCTTTGCTTGAAGTCGTGCCGGAAGTCGAGGCAGAAGGAGAGTATGTTCCAACCTTACGTGGCGAGATTCTGTTCGATCGAGTCTGTTTTCGGTATGACGCTAATGGACCCTTGATCCTTGATGATGTCACCATCCATGCTCGACCTGGAGAATTCATCGCGATAACTGGGGAATCCGGGTCAGGTAAAAGTACATTGTTCAGGCTTGCATTAGGTCTCAATCGACCTACAAGTGGGGCGGTCTATTACGATAATCGAGATCTAAAACACCTCAATCTTAAGCAGGTGCGACGGCAGATTGGGGCCGTACCTCAGTCTGTCAGGCTCATGCCTCAAGACATTTGGGACAATATCGTGACCCAGTATGATCAACCGACGACCGAACAGGTGTGGCAGAGTGCTCGAGCCGCGAAGATGGAAACACAAATCAAGGCCATGCCGATGGGATTGATGACTATGGTAGGTACTAGTGGTGCAGTCCTTTCAGGTGGAGAAAGCCAACGTATCTCAATCGCACGAGTGTTGCTTGGGAATCCCAGAATTATGCTGTTTGATGAAGCGACGAACTGGCTCGACAACGAGAGTCAGGCTGAAGTCATGCAGAACTTTGCTCTGCTTTCTTCGACACGGATTTTAATTGCTCACCGTCTCTCAACGCTTAAGCAGGCTGATCGAATCTATGTATTACGTGCAGGTAAGGTGGTACAAAGCGGGTCGTTCGACACATTGATGGAAGTTGAAGGGGAATTTAGAGAACTAATAAAACGCCAAACTGTTTGAGCAAGATCACTTCGTGAACAAACCAGTAAATGTACTTGAGCGAGTTCTTACAAAAGCACAGGAAGACAGTGAGTTTCGCAAGAGTCTGATCGCTAGTCCGAACACCACCATCAAGGAGTCGTTTGGAATAACTCTTGATAGTGATCATGAGATTGTTGTCCACGAGTCAACCGCCGCTAAAACACATTTAGTACTCCCACCCAAGAGCAAGTTCACTGCGGCCGAACGGGAAGCTGCAAGAGTTGGTGCTACGTCGTTGGAATTTCTAAAGAAGACAATGTATGACCCAGCTCCACCAATGAGACCACTAAAGTCGGCATCTGTCAGTACATTGTCGACGTTCTCTGATACGGAATCCTTAGCTACTGCTGTAAGAAAAAGTATCGTTCGTGGTCTTGGCTATATAAAGTCAAGGATAGCGGATAACGGTGCGTGGCATTGCATCCGTTTCAATCTTGGCAACCCCGATATACCTCGACACTTCGAGCGACCACCATTCGTCACAGCACTTTGTACTCTCGCCTTACAGAGTAGTAAGGAACCACAAGCACGCGCGATTTGTGCAAAAAGCCGCTCCTACCTCGTTGACAGTATGGAGTTCCCGGGACTGTGGCGATATTACCGGCATCTACCTCAAGACCTTGACAGTTCAACGCTTTGTTCGCTTGTAGTTGATACGCATCCATGGATCGGCCTGGGTAGGAATATTCCCCGTTTGCTGGCAAACAGAGATGAAGACGGTCGATTTATGACTTGGATACTGGAGGAGGATGAACCATCTGTGGTAGCCACCTTTCGTATTGAAGCCGACCCGGTCGTGAATGCCAACGTGATTTCTTACATCGGTGATCATCCTTCAACAAAGCAGGCACAAAAATGGCTAGAGGAACTGATCATCCAAGGCGATAAGATTGAAGGTTCTTCAAAGTGGTATCACGATCCGATCTCGCTCTACTATGCGATATCACGGGCCATGACTCGGGTTCCACTTCAGATAAGTCAGAAGTCCTCGGTTTTAGCCGAGAGAATATTGGGACTGAGAAACGAAGGTGGTGACTTTAGGGATGTCCTGCAAGCAGCGCAAGCCGTTTCAGCTCTTTATAACGTGCGACAACTCGATCAACTTGATGTGAGAAAACAGATTGATCAGATCCTAAGTTTCCAACAAGAGGATGGGAGTTGGCCTGAGCTTCTTGCATTTGGCGATCAATCCTTAAAGTTTGGTGTTGTAGGTAGGATTGGACACGGTTCTGATTTGATTACCTCTGCATTCTGTATTGAAGCATTGGAACGACTGATAGATACGCTAAAGTTCTGAGTATTGTCTTGGTTCCTATGTTGATCGTAGATTTAAGACAGTACCAAATTGAGCGGAGGGATGTGCTACATTGACTGATCGATTTGCCACGGATTCCGTAATCGATTCGAGTAATTCTGGGGGTGATCAATATATAGCACCTTCGTTTCAAAATGCTCTCCCTTATTACTTGCCTTTGGCCGTATTTCCATTGCTATTTTTAGCATTGTATTACGGCAGTTGGTGGCTAATTGGACCCTTTGCTTTCATGAGTCTAGCAGGTTTACTCGACCGGCCTTTTGGACCCGATGGGATCAACCTGAACCCTAGAGGTACGTCGGACTCCAAATTCGTGTGGTACAACCTACCGGTGTGGATTTGGGCGTGCTTGTGGCCGCCCACGCTAATCTTTGGAATGTGGCAGATTCTCGTCGGGGCGTCTTTTGAACTATGGGAAAGTACGATCCTAGTGATTTTGCTAACTATGGAAGCCCAAGCAGTGTTTGTCGTTGGTCATGAACTGGTACATCGACGAAGCATATGGGAGCGACGTTTGGGTGAGTTCTTGCTAGCTTCGAATTCGTATCCCCAGTATGCCACGGAGCACGTCTACGTTCATCATGCCCAAGTTGGGACTCCTCATGACGTTGGCTCCGCACCTAAAGGTGAGAGCTTCTGGAAATATTTCCCCCGTGAAGTGGTTTGTAATCTCACAAATTCCTGGGACGTTGTCAGTAAAAGGCTTGCACGACGCAATCACTCACGGTGGCATTACAGTAATCCGTTCTGGCGATATGCAGCATTCGTTCTTTTCTGGTATGGCATCGTCTACGCCTTAGGTGGTGTTTGGGCTTTACCGGTCTACCTATTTTTAGGTTTAGGCTGTGTTTTTTCAATGAAAATATCCAATTACTTCCAACACTATGGCTTACGTCGCGTTAAGTTGGATAACGGGCGCTGGGAAAAGGCTTCGTCACGTCACTCGTGGGATGCTGACTGGAGATTTACTAATTGGATGTTCTTCAAAATGCAACGGCACGCCGACCATCATGCTGTGGCGTCACGTCCCTATCCTCAGCTACAGCATCTCTCGGGTGAGTCTCCGGAATTACCTGGCACTTACGGTGACATGATGAACCTAGTGCTTCGTCCCAAAAAATGGTTCGAGAAAATGGATCCATTGGTCGATCAATGGCGTAAGGAGTTTTACCCTGAGATCGATGATTGGAGTCCGTACGACAGTTCCATTTCAGCTGTTCGTCCCAATGACTTCGATGCAATCGTAGAGATATTTGGAGTAGCACCTCGACTTGCAAAGTGGGTCGAACGTTTCCCGGAGCTATTGGACAACCTCTCTGAACGGGAATTCACAGATCTTGATCTGCCAAAAGGGATTATGGAGGATCAGGAATATGACATTGCGCGCCGCGGTCTTGCACGACTGTATTGGACTCTGGAGATGAGTGTGAAGGAAATACAAAACCGCATCGCAGATATTCCTTCTACGAACGCAAAAGAAACCGCAGAATTCGCTTGTAACTGGGTGAATGACAAAGCATTTCAGGTCGGGATGCATGTGTTGAGAGACAATTTGTCCTTGGCTGAGTCTCAAACCGCATTGTCGAATTTGGCAGAAGCCTCAATTTCTGCTGTCATCGCCGACGTAATTTCAGATTTCATGGAACCGTTAGAGGCTAGTCAGGAAGGTAGCATTGCCATTGTCCTATTAGGTGATCTCGCAAGCCGAGAAGCCTGCCCAGGAGTTGAGATTGAGTTGTATTTAGTCTATGAAGATTGGCCGAAGAATGCGATCACACGTCTAGAAAGGAGTGTACGAACGAATCTAGCGCATTTTGCAAAGGACAGCCTGTTGTTCTCATCATTTTCAAAACTGAGTGAACAGATCTCATTGGTGGAAATCGCGGAGCTACAGAAACAGGTTGAAGATTTTTCACCCAATTCGAATATCACATGGCTGACTCAAGCGCGACTTGTACTTGAGTATGGATCATCTAGTCTCAAAACCCGTTTTAACCAACTTCAGAAAGAGACTCTTGATCACATCGTAGGGAACGAGACGTATGTCGCAGCCTGGCGGCGTCAGCTTATTCAATCGAGCGAACCTAAGCAATCGAATGTTTTGGACGTAGATGGCAAAATTGACGAGCTACGAGCTGTTGCGCGCTATTACCAGTTAACCAATCGAGGAGTCGCGTTTGATGGTTCTGAGCTAAGTGCGTTGTCTATGCTAGAGCGGAGTAATGCCAACTCATTAGCTGAGGCTTTAAATTTTTGGCAGAATTTGAGGAGCATCACGCGGCTTATTCTTGGCAAGCAGATTGATTTGAGTAATGAGCGAACCAAAGTTCAAAAGCTGGTTGCAACTGCGTGTGGGTATGAAGATTTAGAGGCGTTGAGCGCGGCTAAAGAAAATATTGAAGCTAGGACCGCAGAGGTGGTTGATTTGATCATTGAGAGAGAATGAATCAAGTTGCAAAATCCATCTCGACCGAGCAAAATCAAGCGGATTCTGTCTCTCGGCCTCAGCAAGGACTGTTAGTCTTTACGACACCAGAAGACCAAGGTCTGGTCAAGGTGCCGATTCTTGTTCCACATCTTCAAAGCCATGATATTGGTGACCAACAGACTTTGTTGGTTTCGGAAACCTTTAATACTCTGCTCAAAGGCAAACTGTACACAGATTTATTGCCCCTTTTAGACGGCAACCACCCGTTGGATAGCATCGTACAGAGATTGAGTACAACGCACGGCTTCTCCAACGTGCTCACCACCATTGTTTCTCTCTCGACCAAAGGTTACTTAGTATCCGCAGACTACAAGATGGATCACTCCCGAGCTGCTTATTGGTCCGGACTAGGTGCTTCACCGCGTTGGGCGGAGCAGCAGCTCAAAAAATCCCAAGTATGTGTCCAGGAAGCACCAGAAGAACTTGCTGGATACCTAAATGGATCTGGTATCAATATCACAACCGCTAAAGCGGATTTAGCAGTCATTGTTTGTGACGACTATCTTGATGAGTCGTTCGACGAGATTAATCGACGACATCTTCAACGTAAATCAGCGTGGATGCTGGTTCAGTCACTAGGTATTGAACCTCTTTTTGGACCTATTTTTCGGTCGGATGAGACTGGGCCATGTTGGGATTGTCTTAGTTCTCGACTGCGTAGCCATCAAGAAATCCGCAGTTTTCTACGACACGTCGGTACGCCGCAATCAATATTCAAACCATTCGCTTCTGATTCAGCTTTTCGTCATGCAATCTATGCGTGTGTCGCAAGCGAAATTGCCAAGTGGTTGGTGTTAGAAAAACACTCTACTATCCACCAACATGCTGTTACCGTCAATGCAAAGACGCTAGAGACTAACCGTCATTGGGTAATGCGTCGGCCTCAATGTCCAACGTGTGGTGACATGAACCTATATCGTCCCGATCGAACTCCGGTTCCATTGAACCTTAAATCAAGCCCTAAGAATCCTCAGAATGGGGAAGGGGTGCGCAGTGTCGCGCCAGAAGAAACTCTTGCTAAGTATCGTCATTTAGTGAGTCCAATTAGTGGTGTTATAAGTTGGCTGTCCCGAACTAGCGAGCAATCTGATTCTTGGTTACATGTCTACTGGGCCGGTAGCAACTATGGGATGCCTAGTCAGAGTTTGAAGTCTTTACGGCGAAGCCTGCGTAGTAAAAGTGCTGGAAAAGGTAGCACTCGACAACAATCTGAGACAAGTGCACTTTGCGAGGGTCTGGAACGATATTCAGGCTCTCTTCAAGGCAGTGAGATTCGACTTCGCAAGTCGTTTAAGCAATTTGCCGCCACCGGCGATGCGGTCCATCCGAATGAAGTGCAATTGTTTAGTGACAATCAACTTCAACGCGCGGATTACCTCAATGAACAAGGGCACCCTTACAACGTTGTTCCTGCCCGATTTGACAATGAAGTAGAGACAAACTGGACCCCATTATGGTCATTCACGCAGCAGCGTCATCGATATCTGCCGACATCGATGCTCTACAGTATGCCTGCGGAATTACGTGGCCCCAATGATTTGATTGCAGATTCAAACGGGTGTGCTGCCGGAAACACCATTGAGGAAGCAATCTTGCAAGGAACGTACGAGCTCATTGAGAGAGATGCGTTCGCGATATGGTGGTACAACCAACTTAAGGTCCCAGCTGTTGATCTAACGATGTTTGACGACAACTATCTAGGATCAGCATCCGATTACTATCGACAGCGTGAACGAGATTTATGGTTACTCGATATCACGTCGGATTTAGAAATTCCAACGTTTGTGGCTATTTCACGTAGGCTTGATGCACCTACTGACGACATCATTTACGGCGCTGGTACTCACATAGAACCTCGAATTGCAGCTCTTCGAGCTGTGTGTGAATTAAACCAGTGTCTGAGTTGGCTACCGACCTCAAACCGTGGCAACAATCAACCGAAGATTGATGATCCATTTACCCTCAATTGGTGGGAAAAAACACGTCTTGAAGATTGTGCATGGTTAGCACCTGCAACCGACGACGATATTCGACCGACTTCAAGCTATGGAATAGTTGAGTTTGAAGACACAAGAGACGAAGTCGAGTATGTCCGATCAAAGCTAGAAGACAAGGGATTGGAATTTTTGGTGTTGGACCAGACTAGGCCGGATGTGGGTCTACCGGTCGTGCGCGTTGTGGCGCCTGGGATGCGGCACTTTTGGGCGAGATTTGCACCTGGACGGTTATACGAGGTGCCGGTCCAGTTAGGAAAATTGGAGCAATGTCTCAAAGAATCCGAATTGAATCCTGTTCCGGTGATAGCTTGAGGACACACGGTGGAAATTGACGAGGCAATTGCTCAAACACAACGCCATCTTTCCAATGAAGGTCTAAGCATGGCAGATCTACTAACTCAATTTCGAGATAGGATTTCACCAACCCTTATAGGAGAATCTAATTGGCAGAACATTCTGCGGTGCGCAACCAATCTACCGATAGAGTCAGCAGCTCTTCCTTTTGGGTTTGAATTACCTTTGCACGACAGTGAACCGATAGCGGACTTGGGTGTATCTCTGGCTCGTGGTACGAAAACTGAGGATTACTTTCAGAATCAACTAAATACAAGAAATAAACACTCTGATTCGACAGTTTCTTCTATTCTGCGACTGTTCGCTGAGATGGGAGCGAATGACTCAACCTTAGAGGATATTGTCGGACCCAAGGTAATGTTGGAATACGACATTGGAAGTGGCGCAAGCGATGCCATTTCTCAGCCTGGAATGTTTTTACGACCAGGTGAACGTCCTATCCTCGGTGCAAACGTTCAGGGTGAAGACGTGACCACGGTCGTGGATGCACTTGTTTCTTGTGTGGGATGGGAAGAGAACGAAGAAGAACGGCTAAACGTCGAACAGGCTTATTTGATGCAACCTGCTGACACTCGTATGGATTCGTTTGGAGTTTTTCCTTCCCGTAGCCGATCTATACGCTTAGCGATCATGGGGTTTAAAACACAGCAACAACTAGGGACATATCTACACCAAACCAATTGGCCCGGCGAAGTATCAGTTGTGGATTCCGTGATTGATCAATTTAGGAAACGTGCAAACATCGAGAGGACTGGAATAAACATTGATGTACAGTCGCACGGCTTGGGACCCACGTTGGGATTGACTCTAATAGTCAAACAACGCTACACGAAAGACTCCCGTTACTGGCTGGACGGTTTAACGGACTGGGAGCCTTTCTTGAAAGCTCTTAGTCAAGAGGCTATCGTGGTTCCAGACAAGCTGGAACAACTAGCAAAATGGGTATCTAAACCAACTGTGCTTTTTGCAAAGTCAACGCGTTATGTACTGTTGCAAGGAATCCACCACATCAAGCTGGTTGTAGAAGATGGATACCTACAGAAAGTTAAAGCGTATGTGTTCCTGGTGCTCTCTGCCGGTCTTTAGTATGTGAGCACATACAAAAACCCCCTCACCCCTATGGGGTGATAGTGACAGTGCTACGTGAAAAATACTTCTGACTGTGCTTAAGCTCTAGCAGAACTCTTACCTTCAGCTGTAGCCTCGCACTAAGTATTACCAACAGCAACAAAGACCTGCTGAAATAGCTTCCAGCTGTTCTTCTGTGATATTGGGATCAGGAGGCAACGCCAAGTGAACGGTTTGCATGTCACTTTCGTGAACCTCGATCGTCATAGATTCAGGAATCGTAATTCCTAATTCCTCACTGATTGTGGATTTTGGATCTGCTAGTAGAGCCTTTCTGAAATCTTCGTCTATCGCTGACTTTTCAACGATTTGTTGAAGCATCTGATCGCCACTTCTCACTAATTAACTCCTCTTTGCCAAATGTACAGAGTTTCGTGATGTATCAACACGATACTGTTAATCTTACAAAATGATCCAAGCTATTTTCGGTGGTTGGCCACGAGATTGTCGTGTGAGAAATTGGCGGGATCACTTTGAGATGTGAACGATCGCTGTAGCGCATGGATTCTCGAGTCTTGGCGTAGTGGTCCTGTAAGTAGGCGCAAACTAATCGTAAATTCCATGGGTTTATGCTCGAATGTAGCAGACCTCTTTGATGTAAGACACGTATAAAACTACCGGGCTGATCTTGGGAATCAGCCCATCTTGTAGACTAAAAATAGCTCTAATTGAGCATATGAGAGGTTGTGCAATGACATGATTCAGCCAGGTAGAAAATCACTAAATCGCATTGCCGTGGTTGGTCGGGGCACCGCTGGTGCTCTTGCAGCATCAAGCGTTTCACATCAACTTTCTGGTGATGATTACGAGCTACATCAGATCTACGATTCTCGAATTCCGGTGATAGGGGTAGGAGAAGGAAGTTGGCCAAGCCTAGTTCAAGAACTACATCAATTGACAGGCCTTCCCCACGAAGAAATACAGCAAAGCATTAGAGGCACTCGAAAGTATGGAGTGGCATTTGAAGGCTGGGGGCAAATTAAGCAGAACTTCATCCACTATTTCACACCACAGCAAGTGTCCTATGCCTATCACTTGTCCGCTGATTTATTAGGTGATCTGTTACAAAACAGCACAACTGCAAAACATATAGACGCAAAGGTTGTCAATATCCAAAGGTTAGCTGACGGTGCAGAGGTGGAGTTTGAGAATCATCCTTCTGAGCATTACGACCTGGTCTTTGATGCGCGTGGTTTTCCGAGAGAGATTGAAGACCAGCAACATATCGATATTTCATTCATTCCCACTAATACAGCAATAATTCGGCGTTGTCCAGCAATCCTCGAAGCAACGGATGGACCTAACCTTCAGCATACTTACACGCGAGCTGTTGCCCGACCATATGGTTGGGTCTTTGTGATTCCACTTACCTCGCATACTTCATACGGTTACATTTTTAACCGTGACATATCTAGTCAAGAAAAAGTCGAATCCGATTTCGATGAGTTATTAGATCTTGAGAACGTTCAATCATTTGAACAGCGCGCGGTACTTTCGTTTCCTAATTTCGTGCACCGACAGATTTTTGATGGCGCTATAGCCCGTATCGGTAATGCGGCCGCCTTCATGGAGCCTCTTGAAGCGACAGCCATCGTTTCAGCACAGTTGCAGATCGGCATGGTTTTACATATACGTCTCAATCGATCCAAAGAACACTTAGAACGTGACGCGCCCGTGGTCAATCGTTTTCTTATAAATACGGTGCTCAGATATGGATTGTTCGTCGGATGGCACTATTCATGCGGGTCCGACTATGACAGTGACTTCTGGCGCTTTGCCAGGGAGAGTGTATGGGCGAAACGCTCTATGGCAGCACATCCTGATCGGGTAGATTGTGACGCTCTTGCTAGATTTGACGAAATGCTGGCTTTGCTGAAAAGCCCCGTCATTGACAAGAAGGACTGGGATAAGATGTGTGCTGTACCGCTCACGAGCTATGCCCAAATATCACAAGGACTTGGGTGGTAGTTGTCGATGAAGGCAGGGAAATAGGTAATTTTCAATCTGAAATCTAGAGACCAATGGCTCTCAGTTAGGATGCTTACTTGAGAAGCAATCTTCCAGGCAGGTTGTGTAATCCGTACATCAAGAACGAGCGTGTTCAATATTTAATCAGACGGAAATGGAAATTAGAATGTATATACGTATAGACAAAAGCTTAGAATTTAACTAAACTGTAAATACGTTTAGTTTTATGCAATGGGAGTGACTATCATGCGAAGAAAGAATCAGACAAATTGGTTGACTCAGTGACGGGAATTGTCATTTTTGAAGGTGACATTGTGGCCTTATGGAAACCAAGACCTTTCGAATCCGTACAACAGGTCGGTGGAAATATTCCTCGGGTAATGGACATTTTGAGGTTACTATCTGGTGCACATAGAAGTGTGTAATTACCGGGTTACTTGGCGAGTGAATTTTGAAAGAAAAGCTGGGAGTATTTTTCTCTCTAGTTTGTTTCCAACAGAAAGATGATCAATGAGGATTTAAGTGGTATCTAGTACATCGAGAGTTCGAGAGCGAGTCATCTCGGATATTTCCACTTGGGATAGCCAATCTGACCATAGGACTGCGACACCCGGCGATAACCAAACATCAGCTTGGTTAGCTGACGAAATTGAGTCCGTTGGTCTGACAGCATTGGTCGATGAATTCGATTTTCCAAGGCGAACTCCTGTGCTGTGTAGTATCGAGATTGCTGGAGAGAAAGTTGAGGGTGTTCCATTTTTTGATGGAGGTATCACTGGCAGATGGGGTACCACTACCAAACTGTCTCCAATGTCGGAGGGTACCGGCATTACAGTTGGAGAGTTTTTGAGTACTGGAGGCGATCCTGATACAAGACTGCTGATGGAGCAAAGAACGAATCCAAAGGTCGTAGGCATTGTGGCGATCTCAAAGATGGATTCTCCTGGCATTGGGCTTCTCAATGCAGACGAATACACAGCTCCATATGGTGTTCCAGTGCTGCAAGTTGACAATAAACACAAGACTTGGTTGTTAGAAGCCGCTTTAAAGCACAGACCTGCAACTCTAAATGTTCATTTCAATGTGAATTTGGTGAAGGCAGGGAATGTTCAGACCATCATTAAAGGTAAAAAACCCAGAGCTTTGGCACCTGTGGTAATCATGACACCGAAAAGTAGCTGGTGGACCAGTACCGCTGAACGATGTGGTGGTATTACGCTATGGCTCGAGGCAATGAGACATTTTGCGGAGAATCAGCCATGGAGAAGCGTGATATTCACCGCAAATACGGGACATGAACTTGGACATGTCGGACTCGACCACTTTATCAAGGCAAATCCAAGCTATCTCAGTGAAGCGCATATCTGGTTTCATCTTGGTGCCAATTTTTCTGCTGTTGGTAGCCAGGTCCGGATTCAAGCATCTTGCCGTCAGCTTCTCAAAATGGGTAAAGAACGGTTTCAACCGGACTCGGTAACACCTTTTGGTCAACGACCTGGTGGAGAAGCTCGGAACATATTTGATGGTGGTGGAGCATTTTTCTCAATATTGGGCAGTAATCGTCTATTCCATCATCCGAGTGACCGGTATCCCGACAACGTAGACCTGGAAAAAACGTTGACTTTAAGAGATGAGTTCATCAAATTCGCTGATACGTTAGCAAATGAAAGGTAAAGGGCATCCTTTTGGGTGACGCATCGTTGATGAAAGTTCTCTTTGAGAATTCTGAACTTGTTGCTCTAGATAAGCCGAGTGGTATCAGCGTGCTTCGTGACAGGTCTGGTGCGAGTAATTTTTTTGATCAGATCAAACAACAATTTAGAGGTGCGAGATTAGTTCACCGACTGGATAAGTTCACCAGTGGAGTGATGATAGTTGCGAAGAACCGCGCAAGTCAAAGTGAGTTATCCAAGGCTTTTGCCACGAGGAAAGTCACTAAGCACTATCTGTGTGTGGTCGCCGGTCACTTTCCGGGAGGTAGAACGCTGAAAATTGATCTGCCTCTTAAAGCAGGTAGGAAAAGTCGATATCGAGTGGCCGGATTGAGAGAGGAAATTCGACCTTCTGTGGAGGGTTGGTTGATCCAAACGGATCAAGGTCTTGAAAGCGTGACGGAAGCGCGACTATTCAGGCAGGGTCCGGACCGTTCGATGTTGGTATGTCAGCCCAAAACGGGAAGAACGCATCAGATACGCGTACACCTATCGTGGATCGGACACGCTATTGTCGGAGATCATCTATACGGTTCTACTAATTCGCCTGTACAATCCTGGAAGCGGTTAGCACTACATGCCCACAAAATTTGCATTCCACAACTGAGCAAATCTATTTCTGCACCAGTACCTCAGGATTTCGCTGAGGCTCTTGACTACAGCTCTCCTGTGAATTTGCGATAGACCGTCTTACCGGCATAGAAAGATGTCAAGGCCCACCCAGGGTGCCTGGTGACCGCGAGAACTGCGACTGCAAGTCCAGCACCAGCAAGGAAACTACCGAGTTGAGGAGACCGCGGTTTTAGATCTTTAGCGCTTGTCACCAAGTGCTCACAGTTGTTGGTAAATAGGTTGTAATTCCTATAACCTGTATGTTGTTTTTTTGTTGCATTCTTGAGAATTTGGTCACGTTGTGGCTTCGGCAGAGCATGTCTTCGAACAGTCTTTCCCTTGCTAAATTGTTCTAAGGAAGATACGTGCTCACCTGCGAGTGGCGTATTGTGGAGAACTCGACCATCTTCAAGCACGATCCCACGATGCATGACGACACCTTTTCGTCTTGAGACAATATCACCTGGTAGAAATGAAATAGCAGACTCCTAAGTTTGTTCAGTCTTGTTTAGGGTTAGACACCCAGTGTAGAAATCTGTTCTATTGTGGAGAATCAGCAACTGCATCAAGCATATAGTCGATCGCATCAGCTAGCTCTTGATCAGTGCATCCCATACACAGACCTTTTACTGGCATACCGGGTGGGATTCCTTCGATGGTGGTTTTCAGTAGTTCTTCTCTACCCTTGTCAATCCTTGATTGCCATTCCTCTAAATCACCAAACTTAGGAGCATCGGCTATGCCTGCGGCGTGGCAAGTCACGCAGTACTTCATATAAGTTTGCTTTCCTACATGGTCAGGTTCAGACGAGGATGAGTTTGATTTACAACCTGTCAGACTCAAACCTAAAAACACTAACACCAACAGAGAACGCAGAGTCATCGAAACCAACCATTGAAATCGAAGCAAATTGTAAAGAGCCACGGGATTTCAGGGGAAGGGGTGATGAGTATCTCAGTATTCCTAAAGCCGAACAGTCACTGTAGTTTGGTGTCCGTTTCCCAGTAGTCGGAAGATTCTGAACCAACCAACCTCATTAAAATGCTTTGTTCAAGATGTGGAATCCTTAGTCGAGTGAAGAAGGGTCAGTGTCTGCTTGGAGAGTTTTAATCGGTCCTATCTTCCAGCGCTGACTTTGCGGATAAATCCGTACTCACTCAATATACACTGTCTTTCTCACAACTTCACCCAACTATTTCAAGGCGAACATACATGGCTGACTACAAAGTCGCAGACATCTCCTTAAGTGAATTTGGCAATCGAGAAATCGCACTTGCAGAATCAGAGATGCCAGCCCTTATGGCACTTCGGCGACGTTATGCGGAACAACAACCACTGGCAGGTGCCAAGATTATTGGTTGTATTCATATGACCGTTCAAACGGCAGTGCTCATCCGAACACTTCGGTCATTGGGTGCGGAGGTTCGATGGTCCTCATGCAATATTTTTTCGACGCAAGATCACGCAGCGGCTGCAATGGCTGCCGATGGTGTGCCAGTCTTTGCTTGGAAAGGCGAGACCAATGAGGAATATGACTGGTGTATTGAGCAGACGATTGTTAAAGATGGGAAACCATGGGATGCAAACGTTCTGCTGGATGATGGTGGTGACCTGACACTGATGATTCACGAGAAGTATCCAGAAATGCTTGATCGAATCCATGGAATCAGCGAAGAGACCACGACTGGTGTCCATCGCCTCTTTGACATGCTTGAAAAAAATCAGCTCAAAGTACCTGCGGTGGATGTCAATGCTTCAGTAACCAAGAGCAAGAACGACAATCGTTACGGTTGCCGACACAGTTTGAATGATGCGATTAAGCGTGCAACTGACATGCTTTTGGCTGGTAAGAAAGCACTTGTAATCGGCTACGGCGATGTGGGCAAAGGGTCATCGGCTAGTTTACGGCAGGAGGGCATGATCGTAAGAATTGTCGAAGTCGATCCAATCTGTGCCATGCAGGCATGCATGGACGGGTTCGAGGTGGTTGCACCATACATAAACGGGAAGAATTCCGGGTCTGTGGAGGATATCGATCCACATGTGATGGGTAATACGGACCTGATTGTAACTTGCACTGGAAATATAGGAGTCTGTGACAGCGCTATGCTACAGACCGTTAAACCGGGATGTATCGTCTGCAATATTGGCCACTTCGATAACGAAATCGACACCAATTACATGCGTGAAAACTGGCAATGGGTAACCGTAAAAGATCAAGTACACCAGGTTTTTCGGAGTGACGATCCCAGCGATTTTCTTATTCTGCTTTCGGAAGGTCGTTTGGTCAATTTAGGGAATGCGATGGGTCATCCATCACGGGTAATGGATGGGTCGTTTGCGAACCAAGTACTCGCGCAGATGCATTTGTACGAGCAACGATGGGCAAATCAGGATCCAAATCAGCGTCCACCGGTTGGGATAGAAGTCCTGCCGAAAAAACTAGATGAGGAAGTAGCGGAACTTATGGTTGCAGGTTTTGGTGGAACGCTCAGTAGGTTAACGCCTACCCAAGCTGAGTACATTAACGTTCCGCAAGAAGGACCATTTAAGCCTGAGCAGTACAAGTACTGATTTAGAGTTCTGTCGTCTGTTCCGACGAGGTATAGGAAGCCGACAAGGAAAAGGGAAGATAAATCCTTGAGTTGATGCGACTTTCTGAAGTGAAAGCTCAGCTTGATTTCGGTTACAATGCACCTGCACAGCTATATAATCGCTAATGCTCATTAGCTGTGTTCATATTGACAACCATGGTCAGATGCCAGTCGGTCTGTAGAACTAGTAGTCCTCTCCCAAAAGGTTTGGTTTTGCTAGTCGTGTTTGTCACGACGCACTTTTCACTTGCAGAACAACAAGCGCCGTGGCTTGATAACCCCGATGTAGCGGCTGAAGCTGAGGTGTATGCTGAATTGATACGCGATCTTCATGACGAGGAATCTGCGCAGCACGCCCAACATGGGGACATCCCGGACACGATGTATGCGTCCACACCGGACGTTGCCATAGATCGTCGAGCCTTGATCTGTCCTGTTGAGTTCCAGGATCGAACAGGCGTCATCTCACGAGCACAAGAAAACGCATCTACGCTCGGTGGCGTTCAGAGAAATAGTGCGCCGAGGTCGCCAGCGGCCCAAATTGGATTGCAACAGTATCGACAGTCAGATCAATGGACTGGACCAGAGCTAGAGAGAACTCCCGGCGATCGAACCCATTCCAGTGTTGACGCAAGGAACGGTGGTCGGTTAGCAGATAGCTCCATGTTATCCGGGCAGAATCAGTATCAAGGAACCCCTTTGCGGGTGCCGCTGGTCTATTCTGGCACGCACCAAGATTTTGAGAGTTTGGTGCAAATCACGAATCGTTCAGATCTACCAGGTTTCGTGGACGTTGTCGCGATCGACGACATCGGTCAACAGAAAGAAACGTTGCGGCTGCAACTGAGCAGTGAACAATCGATACAGTTTTCCGCACTTGATTTAGAAATTGGAAATGATTCCTTGGGCATTCCAAAAGGAGTTGGATTAGGAGTCGGTAATTGGCGGCTTGAACTATATTCCCCACTCGCGTTGGATGCTAGTTCGTATGTGCAGACACGCGATGGGTTGGTGGTAAGCATGCACGATACAGTTGAATTTGACTCTGAAAGGTATCAGGTTGCCACATTTTTCCAAGACTCAGAGAAGAACAGAGTTAGTCAGCTACGTTTAACGAATCTCGAGAATGCAACAGCAGAAATAATTGTCGAGAGTTTGAATAGTCAGGGTGTTGAAAAAGGTACTGTTCGACTTCAGCTATTGCCGGGTGCGAGTACGCTGATTGATTCGGAGATGCTACAGCTAGGCGATTTTTCTATAGAGGGTGAGCTTGGCCAGTCGGACGGAACAATTCAGCTAATCGTCAGCTCTTCGACCGAATTGACCGTGATGAATTTAGTGAAAAGCGATTCCGGACATGTCACAAATCTCTCCGTGGTTAGTGGCAATGCACATGCGCTTCAAGGACCTCTCACACTCTTATCTTCGTTCAATTCCACGGAGATGCAGAGAGGAATGGTTCGGTTGGTAAACAGGTCCGAAGAAGCTGGTCATGTGGAGATTACGGTACAAGACGAAATAGGCAATAACTACCCGTTTTTCAGTATCCCAATAGGTGGACGCTCGAGCTTGCAGCTAGATGCCGCTGACCTAGAGTCGGGTAATGTGAAAAAGGGTATCGATATTGGGCTCGGATTCGGTTACGGTGATTGGCAACTGCAATTTGAAAGTGCCTTAAATCTAAGTGTGGCATCGTTTGTGGAATCGGAAGACGGTTTCATCTCACCCGTGCATGATTTCAATAACTTGGAGGATCAAACCCAAACGGTATGGGATTCAGCTGGTATCGCAGAAAGAAGCATGCGACTTACTAACTCGACAATCGAAGTATCTGAGATAGAGGTAGTTGCTATCGGAAACAATGGCGATGTAAGCCCTGAGGCACTTGCCCTTGTACTCGATCCAGGCACTTCACACACCATTCCGAACCAGGATCTTAGTCAGCTCATACCGCAACATGACGAAGCCCCATGGCAACTGCAAATCTCGTCTTCTCAGCCCATTCAAATTCACCACTATGCCTCGAGTTACGCGGGAAGGTTGGCACTACTTTCACATACTCCGATCACCCAATCAGCACAGTCAGTACCAAGCAATTCCACCACAACTGATGTCACGACGTTCTTCAATGAGAACATTTACTCGCAGGTTATCAAAGCGAAGTGTCGGAATTGCCATGTGAGCGGAGGGCCATCAGGCCACACTCGATTGGTATTTGTCAATACGGGAGATGACGGCGCTGATCAACAAACCAATCTTCAGGTGTTCCGTTCGTTTCTTGAAACTGTGGAGGATGGCGCTGACCTTATCTTACGGAAGATGCGAGGGGTCGGACATGGTGGTGGTTTGCAGTTTCGCGCTAGTTCGACACAGTACAAGGACATGAGCACTTTTCTTGATTTGCTGCAAAACGACGATCCAGAGCCTAGCGGACCGGACCTTTCACCTGCTACCTTATTGGCCAGTATTGAGATGGAGTCAGAGCAGCGCACCTTGTGGCGTGCTGCATTGGTGCTAGCAGGACGAATCCCGTCACCCGAGGAATATGAGACTTTGAACGAAACCGATGGGTTGAGAAAAGCGGTTAGAGGACTCATGCAGGGCCCCGGCTTCCATGAATTTTTGATTCGTTCTGCAAATGACAGGCTACTGACAGACCGGGATAAATTTGTCATAAGTGAATTTGGATTGTTCGTTAACTACACAAACAAATACCATGATCTTTGGAAAGCAGCTCGAGAATCCGGCAACTATAGAGAGTTCTATGCTTGGCGAAACCGAACCCAATACGGTGTTCGTCGCGAAGGTCTGGAACTCATCGCGCATGTCGTAGAGCTTGACTTGCCCTATACCGAAGTCTTGACTGCCGATTACGTCATGGCAAATCCCTATTCAGCTGAGACGTATGGCGCTGAGACGCAATTCAGTGAAGCAACTGATGCATTCGACTTCAAGCGATCGGAGATTAAGTCGTATTACCGCAAGTGTGCTGGTCGAATCGTTGAACGTTCCGACAATGGTCCCTATATCAAGGACCCCGGCTCTTGCCCGACAGATTGGCCTTTTGCTGGTTTACTAACCAACAAAGTTTTTTTGTACAGGTATCCGACGACTGCGACCAACCGCAATCGTGCCCGGTCGAGATGGACTTACTACCATTTTCTTGATTTAGACATCGAAAATTCCGCATCTCGTACGACGGACCCAGTCGCTTTAGCGGATACCAACAATCCGACTCTGAAAAATTCTGCTTGCACTGTCTGTCATGCAAAACTTGACCCGGTCGCGGGTGCATTCCAAGACTTCGGTGAAGAAGGCGACTATCGTGACAACAATGGCGGGATGGATGCTATCGATTACAACTACAAAGTTTCGCTAACGTTGCCACGGTTGTATGTAAACGCTAGAACATTTGAAGACCGAGAAATGGTTTCTGTGACGGAATCATTGACTTCAGGTACGAAAGAAATCCAGTTGAGAGTCGTATTCGATGATGGTCGTAGGTGGTCAGAAGTGGGTATCGACCATGTTGTCCTCAGGAATGAAGCAGGTGACGAAATCACAAGGCTTGAGATTGAAGATCTTGACTATATCGGGAACGACAACTGTGGTAGAGATTTGCTTGATGAGGACGGCGATGCGTACGCATATAAACTGAATGGGGGCAGGACCTGCTCCCTTGTTGTCAATGTGGATATACCAACTCAAGGTACCTATACCTTAGAAGCGAATGTTTGGGTCTTTGCACAAAGCGAAGCTGCGGAAGGCGAACCTGCCCAATTCGTGATGGTACCTGAGAGTTTCTATCGAGATGGTGATACTTGGTACAGAGATATGCGGGGACCTGGATTTGGTACTGCATTGGCTCCCCAAGATGAATCTTCAATCCAGTGGCTAGCCCAACAAATTATTGCAGATCAAAGGTTTGCTACTTCAACTGTGAAGTTTTGGTGGCCGGCAATTATCGGAAACGAGGTGTCAGAGCTACCAACCAATGAGAACCTGCCTAACTATGAAAGCTTGTTGGCTGGCATTTCAGCACAACACGAGTACATCGACACGTTGGCGGGTGATTTTCGACAAGGGTTCAGGCTGGGTGAGCCCTTTAACCTACGAGATCTGTTAACTGAGATCATCGTGTCCCCTTGGTTTAGGGCAGAATCAATTTCCTCTGACGCAGCCGGAGAAGTAGCGGTTGCACTTAGTCATATGGGAGCTAAACGACTTCTAACCCCGGAGGAACTGTCACGCAAGACCGGAGCAGTTACTGGAGTACAGTGGGGCCGAATTCGAGATGAACGATGGTGGCGATGGGCAGAGGATTACCGCACCAGCACGCTCGATGAACAAGCTAGATATCGGTTGATGTATGGTGGCATTGATTCTGATGGCATCATTGACCGAGCTCGAGACATGAATGCAGTCATGGCTGGAGTAGCCAAAAGCCACGCAGCGGAAGTCAGTTGTCCTGTTGTAATGCGCGAGCTCTATTTACTGGAACCAAGTGAACGGTATCTGTTTGATGGAATCGAGAAGTGGGTCTCACCCACTTACGAGTTTGGTAGTTCGTTTGAGGTCACCGCAACGTCCCGAGAGGACTTTGAGACACTTACATTGTTCGGTCAGCTTCCCGCCGGCGACAACTTATTGAGTATGACATTCCTGAACGACTTTTTCGATGCAAATGCAGAAAATCCTGACCGCAACATTTTCGTAGATACGATCAGAGTTAAAAACTGGAATGGAGAGGTCATTTCTACATATGACCTAATGGAAGACAACCTTACTTTCATAAATACATCCGACTGTAATGTCCAGGAAGATGGACAAGTGGAGCTTAACTGTGAGGGGTCGGTTGAGTTGACTATTCCGATTGCGTCTACGAGTACCTATACGATTGAAATGGATGTCTGGAGCGATCGGGGTGGCGATGCATTACCTCAGTTGTATGTCTCTACGCACTCGGATACTGAAAATTCGATGGGATCGAAGTTAATTCGTTCAACATTGGTTGATCTAACGAGCAAGTTGCTCGGAAAGGAGTTGACTAATGATTCAGAAGAAATCCAGGACAGATATAACTTACTGGTTGCCTCTTGGGAACGGAATAAAGGTTCTGGAACAGAGTTCAATACCGCGCGTAACTGTAATTGGAACACCGACTACCTTTTCCTGGATGGGATAGTGGAAGAGCCGATCGTTGCCAACTACGATGAGAATAATGGGACGTTTTACCACATTAACTATGGTGTATGGAACGCCTTGAGAGATACGATTGATTGGAGCGATCCATCAGGAATAGCGACCACTTGGGTGGTGGTCCTAAGTAGCTTCTTGCTCGACTATGAATATCTACATCTGTAAGCCTTGATCATGCGATTGACACGAAGAGAAAGCTTGAAAGGCTTGCTAGCAGCTGCTGGAGCAGGTGTTTTGCCATTTGGGTTGAATCTGCATGCACATGAACATGGAAACGCTCCGCACAAGCTATGTGTTTTCGTGCAGGCCAATGGTGGCTGGGATCCTACGAGTTTCTGTGACCCTAAAGCCAATACGCCAGGAGAACGAGTAATAAACAACTGGGCGAAGACCAATGAAGTCCAACAGGTGGGGAATATTCAATATGCGCCGTTTGTCCAGAATCAGTCGTTCTTTGAGAAGTATTACGAACGCATGTTGGTGATCAACGGTGTGGATGCACAAACCAATTCACACACAGTAGGGGTTGTTCACAATTGGAGCGGCATGAGTTCTGAGGGATATCCGACAGCGACAGCGATGTATGCGAGCAATCAGGGCGCTGATTTGACCATGCCGTATCTGAATTACGGTGGCTATTCTGTCACCGGAGGCTTAACCCGATTTACGCGACTTCATGATCCAAACGGTCTTAGAAACATCGCGGTCCCGTCGAAAACGCCAGATGGTTCGCGTAGTTACCTGACAGACGAAGACTGGGTTGCAATTGACGAATTTGCTCAAACTAAATCACGTAGAAAAGCGGAAGCTGAAAGGCTGCTGCCCAACCAATACCGACAATTGTCCCACTATCAGTCTGCGTATGAAGCCGACGGATTAAGTAGATTTGCCGATGCAATCTCTCAAGAGCCAACCCTTGAACAAACTGAACGAAACGGTGGTTATCGTTCAAACTTACGGAAACAGGCGCAGATTACCGTGCTAGCTTTCAAGACCGGTGTTGCATTGTCTGCCGACATGTTTTTGGGCGGATTTGACACGCATGAAAATCATGATGTCAGGCAAGGATACTTAATCGACTTTTTGACCAGCGGAGTTGATTATCTTTGGGACTACGCGGAACAACATGGTGTCGCGGACCGGTTATTCGTAGTGATTGGTTCAGACTTTGGTCGAACAAACTTCTACAACGCTGATAACGGTAAGGACCACTGGCCTATTGGTAGCTATGTCATCATGGAGAAAGGTCAGGATTGGACGAATCGAATGGTGGGTTACACAGATGAGTTGCACTTTGCTAAAAAGGTCAATCCCACGACATTACAACGCGATGATTTCAACGGCACGATCATTTATCCCAAGCATGTTCACAGAGCCATTCGTAGCTATCTAGGTATGGATTCTTCGATGGGCGCGCAAAAATACCCTCTCAACAATACCGAGGACTTCACATTCTTTGGCGTCTAGGCGGTAAGAACTGATCCGACGAATCTTTAGTTCAAGTGGGGTGTGTCTCCATGTTGTGGAGATTTAGTTCTATATTCTTTTGGGCGATAGCTGTTTCTTTGCCGTCACTAGCTGAGTCTGAACCCTTACAAAGAGGTGCTATGTTGGCAGAGGAAGAATGCCAGGAGTGTCATGGTAAGGATGGCCGAAGTCATGAGCCTTCGATTCCCTCCATTGGCGGGTTTTCAGAGACAGCGATTCTTGATCTGCTCCAGACCTATAAAGAAGAAGCAAGACCAGCACAAACTATTGAACTGGAAGACGGGACCGAAACCAATATGTACGATGTCGTCGAGTCGTTGTCCGCAGAGGAGCTAGAGACCATAGCTAATTACTACGCAAACTTGGACTGGCAGCCTATCGACCAGTGGTTCGATAAGGACATGGCTAAACAGGGTGCGCGAATTCACGGGGTGAAGTGCGGGAAGTGCCATCTTAGAGAAGGCAGAATCCCTGAATCTGATCACGCAATCCTTGCGGGACAATGGCGGGAGTACCTCGAGATCCAGTTCGAGGATTTCTCCAATGGAGCAAGACGCATGGCATCCAAAATGCAGCAGAAATTCGATTCTCTCTCGGATCGCGATAAAGAATTGCTACTTGAACTGTATGTCAGTGCAGGGCAGTACTGAACCAAACCTAGAGGGGCATGCCAAAAAGAGGTTCGCTTCGATCTCAGTCGCCCTTCTGCTCTGGATAGGATTAATTTTCAGTACGGCTGAAACCGCGGCTCAGACCAGTGAAGATGGTCTCAGTTCGCATGTACAAATCGTCGCAAAACTAATCGCAGGTGACTACTCCCGTCGAGGTGCTGATGTTTGTCTGGGTTGCCACGATGAAGAAGAGCCTTTTCCCAATCTGGAGATTTTCGCTAACGTACACGGGCATCCGAATGTTGTAGGCTCTCCGTTTAGCGATGAATCAGACGAGAACTTTCCGGCAGGCCTTCAGTGCGAGGCTTGTCATGGTCCGGCTGGTGGGCACTCGAAAAAATTGCTAAGCGAGAATGAACTGCGAGAACCGATGATTAATTTCGGTGCGAAGGCAAACGTAGGTACTGAGTTGCAAAATCAGATTTGCCTAGCATGCCATGAAGACTTCGATCGATCACACTGGCAGGACAGTCCTCATAGCCTAGGCGACGTAGCATGCACAGATTGCCATTTGATCCACAGCCGCGCCGATCCTGTGCGAGTCAAGTCAAGCCATAACGAGATGTGTATTTCGTGTCACGTCGCCGTTGGCGCAGCTCAGCTTATGAAGTCATCGCATCCAATGCGTGAGAACCAGCTGGTTTGCCGTGATTGCCACAATCCACACGGCGGCCAAATAATCTCTGATGACTTGGTGCATAAGAAGAGCGTTACCGAAGCATGTTTGGACTGCCATCAAGAAAAGGTTGGACCTTTCATATGGGAACACCCGCCGGTGGTGGAAGATTGCAGTATTTGTCATGTTCCGCATGGCTCGAATCAACCCGCTTTACTGAAGCGTAGAGCACCTCAGCTTTGTCAGGCTTGTCATTCTTCAGTGGGACATCGAAGTTTGAGAATGGATCTGAAAAGAACGACCTCCGATTCAGGTGCAGAGTTCCAGTTTCTGAACGCTTGTCTTAATTGTCACGTACAGATACATGGGTCGGATCACCCATCAGGAAATCTCTTCAGACGATGAATCGTTTTTTCGTTGGATTGCTAGTCCGCATTTGCATCCTGTCAAGTTGCGTGATGACATATGGAGGGAACTATGAAATCAATTATTCCAAGGTCGATAGATCAGGTTGGAACTGTTACTTATGTGAATTTAGACGATTTGAATTTCAGGATGCTAACTTAAACTCCAAGCTGCTTGTTTCAGCTGACGGTAATGCTCGATTTGGGCGGGAAAGTGGTATTGACGGTGCAGGCTCATACGCGTCTATGGACGGATCCTTTGTGAATACAAACGCGGATGGTTGGGTTACGCTGCTTGAATTTCAGAATCTAGGTTTGGAAGGTAGGACTGCGTCAGTCGGATTTTTCAAAGTTGGCAAAATGGGGCTTGTCGTTGACCGTCAAAATCAACCCAATCTACGGGATGAAGATGCTCTAACCCCTTTCAGAGTTGTAGGCAATGACATTTTGCTCTCACAGGAATGGGTATCTGGATATTTCACGGGTGGTTTTGATGAACTAGAGCGCGAGAACCAACCAGTTTATTTACGGACAGAACGCCAATCGACGAGCTTGAAATACTGGTACCGGATTAGTTCAACCACAAAGGTCAACGCTCGAGTGTTTGAGGAACACAAAAGGGGTGTTGAGCAAACATACCGGGACAGTCTTTATCAATCGAGCGCGTTTCCTAGACCGATAGATTGGTCGGTACAAGGACTTGATTCGTCCCTGGAGTTCGTTAATTCTTTCGTAGCTATGAGCGTGAAGTACCAGAGTTCAGACTTTCGAAATACCTATCGTGAATTACGTTGGCAATCAGCTTATACAGATGAAGATTTGGTCCGCAATAGCGCATACGAACCCAGCCATCGTATGCAAAAGTTGGAAATTGGTGGATCATTCCGCTTGCACACGCGAACTCTACTCCACATTACCGCAGAAGAGACTCGGACGAACCAGGTATTTTCAACGTTATTACCGTATACGTACAACCAGAATCTACATGCTGAACCAACTGGTCTCGAAACATCAGGGTTGAACCAAGGACGAAAACACTGGGCGATTGGTGTTAGTCACCAGCAAACATCTCGCTTCAGATGGAGCTTCTCGAAGGAGCAAAACCAACGAACGGATCATCGTCCATTCAATGTCTTCCGACCGGTTGTGGGCGATGTCTATCTTGATATCGAACGATCTGCACCAAGCTACGATGTCGAAAATAATCGAACACGCTTTAGTTTCACTTATCAATTTCGC
>MKWU01000647.1_pt1 | contig 64949 bp, 47 predicted proteins | sample 809101 | NCBI WGS metagenome assembly MKWU01 (sample SAMN05860141, study PRJNA318959) | sponge metagenome | host: Aplysina aerophoba | place: Slovenia: Piran, Adriatic Sea, Gulf of Piran | collected 2013-05-07
AGTGTGATTATGCAAAAAGAGATTTTACAGATGAGGAAGGAAGGGCACTCCATGCGGATCATTGCGAGACACTTAAGAGTGTGCCGCAAGACGATTCAGAAGGTGTTTGAACAACAAGACCAGGGGTCGAAATAAAGACTTTAATGTGTTTGATTGGGATGAGATTGAGCGTGAGATACACCAAGCTACTCCTATGAATGTGTTGGTTCACGAGCTCAGAGCTATGATAAGGGACAAACAAGAGAAAAACCCATCTCTTTGTGATGTCTTTGTTAGCTCTTATATATATGCAGAGTTTGTCTTCACTCAGAAGATTGCTGACTTCATTGCAGCCTATGAAAAAGTTTTTCGCTTCTTTGGTGGTGTAACTTGTAAGAGGGTGGGGGCGCAACTTGAAAACAGACAGAAGAAAAGAGTCATTTCTAAACAAATAACCATGTCTGACCGATAAGCCTACCGCCTTGGTGATATTTCAGCAAATGCAAAGGGCCATAACTCATAGATCGAAATAGAAAGAAAAATACATCAAATAGACCATACCTTTAAATTATTAGAAATACATAAAAAATCTAACATAATAAAGCGTTTGATCGAAATACATCTTTATATGGAGCACCCTATGAACTGGGTAACACAACACAACACAACACAACACAACACAACACAACACAACACAACACAACACAACACAACACAACACAACACAACACAACACAACACAACACAACACATTTACATATTAAAAGAAAGCATAGCCATACATTATATATCTATTTTATTAACGTGTTAGCTGCTAGCCTCATTATTATAGGCTGTGATAACAGTAATAAATTTATCTCAAAAAATAAGCCTTCTTCAGAAGTACCGTCTTCAGAAGTACAGTCCACAGGTGATGATAATGATGTTACTACTAACCCTAATTCTGGAGATGGTACTGCCGATAATAATAAACCTCCAACTCCAACCAATGGCATAGTAGTTATCAAGGATAACACACCACCGCCTCGTTCTCAAGAACCTCCTCCATCACCTAGATCTAGTGATGGAGGAGGTTCTCAATGTCCTGAAAATAGCTACAAACCTAGTCTTGGCATGAGTATTAATAGCTGGATTACTCGCAAAATTCGTGGCAAAAGAATGAATAGCAATTGGTTTAGAGTGACATTTTCTACATGGGTATATGGTCCTAGATATGGATGGACATTCAACTATATTGATTTCGCTAAGGGAAAAACTGATGAGGATAGCGATGGTAAAATTCTTCATGATGAACGGCCAAGAAGAATAAAAGAGATTTTCATAGCAGAATCTTTTTCTTGTCACAAAAATGCACCCGCTAATATAAAACGATCAACACCTTGTGATACTCGTTTACGTCATAAAACATATGATAACATAGTATCGGTTGATCACAATTGGTTTCAACCCATTGGCTTTAATCGTTCCTCAAGTCTTTATAGCACTCATTTTAAACCAAATGGATCGCTAGATAAATTTTTAACAAGTTATGTTACTACTAAAAAAAGACTGAATAGTTGTGGAACAAGTGAAAGCGGTACCTGCTCTACTCAAAACAATTTACCTGGTGTTTTTATTAAAATATGGCAGTATGGATTTGATAAAAAAACCAGATGTGCTTTTCCAGAAGAAAGCCGCTGGGTACAACTTCCAGTTGATGGAGTGATAGCTTTAGCTGAACTAGGAGGATACCAGATTGCTGACAGCTTCCCTTGGAAAAGTCGACCAGGCTATCAAAGCGGTAAAACATTAATTAGAAAGTTGCCCATAGTAGGAACATCATATTTCGCTGTAGCGCTAAGAAATTGGCTAAAAACACAAACAGATCAAGACAAAGAAAGAATGCTTAGTCAATTAAAAGTATTAGAACAGTTTGCTATAGAAGCCTATAATTATAGTGAATTTGAACCTCCAGGAAGTTCCTTAATAATAGAAAATCCACTTTAATCAAAAAATATGACTATCTATAAAAAATGGCTCTGTTGTGATTAAGTGGTGACATGGAATTATTGGATGTTAGCTCGTCATATTAATTTTTCAAAAAAAATTTAAAATGTGTTATTTATGACCATTGCAGAAACTATTATATGATAGTTTAGTATGTAATAAAATGTTTCCATTCAAGCAGTATAAAAATAACAATGCAAATGGAATATCGATCATAAATGTGATCAATGTGAATATTCGAATAGAACTCTTTTTAATTTATCTAAGGTCCACCTCAGCTGATCGCATGTTCAAATACGTGGAGACGATGCGTGCTCTAAATGTTTTTACAAATTCTGCGGCAGATCTTCTAGACCACCCAAAAAGAGCGATGTAGTTATTAAGACACTTAGAAGCCACACCTTGGTAAGGGATCAGAAATGTAAGGGGTCAAAAAACCTTTGAAATGGCTGTGTATAGAATTGACAGTTTGAATATGATAAATACCCCTTACACCTTTAGAAGAAGACAGGTGTATATGCGTCATGTCAAGCACTTTACATGCAAGGTTATATGATGGATGGCCATCAGTTACCCGTGTAGATTCTCACGTAACATGACCCTCAAGATGTTCTTTGATTTTCTGTCCAGTTGGATGAAGCAAGCAGCTAGCCTGCATTCGTGAATTCTTTCCTCGATCAGAAGCAACAAGAATACACACTTGTTCCTTAGAGATGCCTCTTTTCATAGCAGGTTCACCTCGTTTTCTAGAGGCTCGCGGCATGTTTTTCTTCTTTCCTTTATAGCGCTATGAAGAAGATAAGTTTCATCTGCTTCTATTACTCCATCTAAAACAGGATTTTTGTATTCTGTTAAAACATTCAATGCTTTCAACATTTTATGACGCTAGTAGAAGGCAGTGGAAGTAGAAATATTTAACTCTTTTGCAATATCACGAATAGACTTCTTCAAACAAAAGCTTGAAACATTGTGACCACAAATGGAGTGGTTTTTGGGTGCGATGAAACATCGCGTTAGTCATAAGGTTGAAATATTTTTACATTCGTTGCGCAGGTAACGCCGTACTCCTCATACATGACCGTTTTTGACAATTTTTTTGACATCACAATGAAAACACAAAGTTACCTGCAGCATTTTCTTCTATCTGCTCCTTTGTAGGCGTCCCAAGTTGCAAATTAAGTAACTTTTTAAGTTCTGTAAGTTGTTTTCGCAAAAGCGAGCCAACTCATTTTTTCAAATCCATAAAACCTCCTTTTGTTCCGTTCTACAAAGAAAAACAGGAGAATGCAAGTGTAATCACTACTCAATTATAACAAAACCAAGCAGAATTACTGAAAAAAATACATGCGTTTCTACCCTCTCTCTAAGCCTCACTTTGATATCTAACTCTTTAAATTAAGGCTAAATTCTTTTAAATCGACTGAGATACTCATAAAAGAAATGACTTTCTTGAAACTCATGTCTTCTTTTAAAAAACTCATAACATAAAGCTTATCAATGTTGCTTTATGTAATATTTAATATCTTTTTTATTTCGTGAAAGCTCAAAGAATTATTATTGATTTCTATATCACAAATAATTCTTTGTGATATCTATTTAAAATATGAAGGGAGGATATACTGTTCCATTTTTTGAAAGGCTTTAAGAACCATCATCCAATCCATATCAAATGGTTTTAAATCCTTGTTCATATTCGTTTGCCTAACCCATAGGCCTTCGAATACCTCTGGAGCAAGCATCACTGTTTGTAAGTTACTCACATTCCAAACTTATTTTTTTGTCCAGCGAAAGAGTACCTATGATAAACAAGAGAGCATGTTGTTTCCTCCATCCACATCGAAATGAATTCATAAAGAACGATAGCTTCTTTACTCACATGTTTTTTGCTAGTTTTTTCTAGATATCATCTTGCTTTTCTATTTTGCTTTTTAGCACAAAGAGATAAGATCTCAATGGATGCTCATTCAAGTTCACATATTCATTACAGAAAGTTTGTGGTGATGTTTCTTACACGAATTAAGTATCGTTTATCAAGACTCAGCGATATGATGGTTTTTCTAGCGTTGTTGTTTGTACAACAACGCCTTATGGATTGGTGGGCACTGCCGTGGGACGTATGGGTCTATGGGGTAGTGTTGGTGGTACAACGCCATGGTTTGGCGTATTCGATGATATGGGCCTTACTAGCTGGTTATGTAATGGAAACACACTCTATGGCCCCTTGGGGCCTATTTATATGCTCATACGCCTCTTTATCTATATGGATTCATCTGTTAAAACACCATCTTGTTTGGCACAAGCCTTTAGTACGCCCAGTAGTGTATGTGCTATCTCACGGGGTTGTATCATGTTTAGTGATGGTGGCATGGCTGTTGATGACAGAACATCATTCTCTATCAGCCACCATGATGCAGATATTAGATATTTGGCTAGCTTGGTTGATTCAATCATTGCTATGTTTGATTGTGGCGTTTATTTTAATGCATGTCACATCATCATATAATCGCAGCACTTCCCTTTAAAGATTTAAGGTAGAAAAGTGCCTTTGAGTAACTATACCAAGCATCATGCCCCTTTACCTACCCGCTTTGTATGGGTAGGGGTGGGTTTTATGGTGTTGTGGTTGGTATTGGTATTGCGCTTATGGCAATTGCAGATCTTACGTGGTGGCTATTACACCGAGCTTGCTGAAAACAACCACTTACGCAGTGTAGATATCCCTGCCCCCCGTGGCAAGATATACGATCGCCATGGGGCTTTAATGTTAGGCAATCGTCCATTTTATGATTTAGTGCTCGTTCCCCAGTATGCCACTGACATTCCACGCACACTAGCAAAGCTAGCTGAGATCTTGCATATTCCAGAGTCATTGTTACAAAAACAATATGCAGCTCAAAGTAAAGGCCATCCCAAATTTATGCCTATTGTATTAAAAAAAAACCTATCTTTACATGAAGTATCTCTTGTCCAAACCATGAACTCTCTGTTGCCTTCTATCAGTGTTCAAACAGACGTGCGACGTGATTATTCTCTTTCTCCTCCTCCTCATCTTGTGGGCTATTTATCTCCTATAAAGAGTCAGGAATTTCAACAATACACACGAGATTATCCCCAGCTATTATACCGCCGTAATGATTTAGTGGGCCATTACGGACTTGAGCAACGTTGGGAACAGGTATTACGTGGTAGACGTGGAAAGATGTGGATCCATGTGGATGCTTTAGGGCAACGCGTGGAACGTAAGCAAGCTCATAACAGCCAACTTCCCCCTCCTCCTCCTCGAACAGCCATAAGCGGCAATCATCTTACCTTAACCATAGACAAAGAATTGCAACGCGTCACAGAACAGGCTTTTTTAGGAAAAAATGGAGCTGTTGTGGTGATCAATGCGCGTTCTGGTGAGATCCTTGCTATGGTTAGTTCACCTTTATATCCAGCTGATTTGTATCAATCTCATATCTCTCAAAGGCTCTGGCAGAGCTTTCTCAATCATCCCATGCATCCACTTCTTGATAAAACCAGTGGTGCTGAGTTTCAGCCTGGCTCAACCTACAAGGTTATTTTAGCTTTAGCAGGGCTTCAAGAAGCGATTATTGATGAAAACTCCACTGTTCATTGTCGTGGCTCTTGGACCATAGGCAATCGGACATTCCATTGTCATAAGAAAGAAGGCCATGGCTTGGTGAATTTGCATCAAGCCATTGCTCAATCATGTAACGTTTATTTTTATGAGCTAGGCAAAGCTCTTGGTGCTGAAAAAATAGCACAATACAGCAAGTATTTTCATCTTGGCCAGCGCTTAGGGCTTGCCTTAAATACCGAAAAAGCTGGTTTAATCCCGACACCTGCTTGGAAAAAACAAACATTATCTCAACCTTGGTATGCTGGCGAAACCGCTTTAAGTGCTATTGGACAAGGCTCTGTGCTCCTCACCCCGCTTCAATTAGCTTCTCTTTATGGCACTATCAGTCAAGGGGGAAAGTTATGGAAACCCTATGTAGTACAAAAAGTTGTGGATCGTTTTGGTGAGATTTTGCACCAAAAACAACCTCAGCTACTACGCAACATCACCACCATTGATCCCCGCCATTTCATTACCATTCAAAAGTCATTACAAGGAGTCGTTCACTCCTCGTTAGGAACAGGACGAGCAGCTCGAGTGTTAGAAACCACCGTTGCTGGCAAAACAGGATCGGTACAGGTGGCTTATTTGCAACGATCCTCTGATGAAGAAGCTTTGTATTCTCAAATGGATACCGCTTTAGACAAGCGTGAGCATGCTTTATTTGCAGCTTTTTCTCCAGCTAAAAACGCTGAGATTGCACTGGCTGTCATCAGTCAGCATGATCACTATGGTGGAGGTGGCTCTCAGGCAGCTCCTGTGGCAAAAAAAATCATCTCCGCGTATTATCGCCTCAAGCATGATAGAGCTCAGCGCTTAGCAACGTTATCTCCACAGGTTGAGGAACAACAACCATGAACCGTCTTTTTTCCTCATTATGGTCTGCTCCAGCTGATAGTGTGATAACCAAAGATATCTACCATCCTGCAAAAGGGTCATGGATTATTTTGGTGAGTGTATTACTGGCCCTCTTTGGACTTGCCAATCTTTATAGCATCACTTCCTCCATGGAAAAGCCGTATTTTTTATTACAGCTCAGACATTGGTTAGTGGGACTAGCTATCATCGTGAGTTGCGTGCTTCTCTTATCCCACAAAACCATCAAACAGTATGCTTATCCTTTTGTAATATTCCATGTCATTTTACTTGTCATAGTGTTATGGCTGGGTGATGCTTCAGGTGGTTCACGACGCTGGTTGGATCTAGGGATTATACGCTTTCAACCTTCTGAGCTGAGCAAGGTAGCTATGGCTTTACTGGGAGCTAAATTTCTTTCTACCAGAAAACATCTTTATATACATTCATTACAATCATTGCTGCCCTTATTAGCTGCTGCTATAGGGTTGTGTTTGTTGATTTTTTTACAGCCAGATCTTGGCACAGCTGCTCTAACCTTTTTAGTGGTGGTGGTGCAATTGATGTTTGTGCGTATTCATAAAAAAAGCATTTGGATTGCAGGACTGCTTGGCATATGTTCACTAGCCATGGGATGGTTATTTATTCTTCATGATTACCAAAAACAGCGTATATTTGCTCTTCTTCATCCTCAATTAGATCCCACAGGACGTAGTTATAGCCAGCTCCAATCATTGGTAGCTGTGGGAAGTGGTGGTGATACAGGTAAAGGGTTTTTAAACGGTACACAATCCCACTTACGTTTTCTGCCTTCTCATCATACTGACTTTGTTTTTTCGGGTTTAGCTGAAGAGCATGGCTTTTGGCGAAGCTGTATTGTTTTTATTCTCTTTGCTATGCTCACATATTTAGGTTTGGCTGTGGGACGTGATAGCAAAGATAGCTTCTTGGCTCTTTTAGCTATTGGTATCACCACGAGTTTTTTCTTAGCTTTTTGTGTCAATATCGCCATGGTAGTCGGATTATTTCCTGTGGTAGGCGTGGTATTACCTTTTTTCTCTTATGGAGGATCTGCGGTGATCGCTTTGGCTATGATGTTAGCTTTATTATTGATCATCGATAGCTACAATAACCGAGTGACATAAAACTCTCTATTTTCCTATTACTTCCTGTAAAGAACCAAAGAAGGCCTTGTCTTTATGGATACATCTTCACACATCACCATTCGCGCTCTCTTGCAAGCTTGGCAGCAAGAAGACATGGATCTACAAGGCATAGCAGCTGTACCCAAAAGCATGGCTCAAAACTACCACAGCCAAGGCATGGATTTTCATAGCGGTAAAGTACGGGATTGTTTTATGGATCCTCACAAGACACAAATCATCATCTATCATAGTGATCGTCTCTCTGCCCATGATCGTCATGTGGGTATTGTGCCTTATCGTGGGGTGATGTTAGCGGCTCTAACACATTACTGGTTAAAAAAAATAGCGCCTATCATGCCCCAATATATGACCGACTATAATGGTGAGCGCATCATTTTCGGCCACTTAGGGAAGCCTCTAGCTGTGGAGGTCATTATTCGTGGTTATGTGGCAGGATCCATGTGGCGAGATTTACAAAAAGGTTACTTTGCTCCCTATCTTAACGCTACGGTCACTGAAGAGGTGCTAAAGAAGGCAAAACCTTATCAAAAACTCCCTTGCCCCATTGTTCATCTCACCACTAAGTCAAAGGATGGTGATTGTGTGATCACTTCTGCCGATGCTATCAACGAAGGTAGGCTTTCAGACCAAGAATGGCAACACATCCAAAAGGATGCATTGCAGCTCTATCAACTAGGCATGAAAGAATACCAGCGTCATGGTTGGATCTTAGCCGATACCAAGTGTGAGTTCGCTCGCTCGTCTCACCATTCAACACCGCTACTTATCGATGAAGTTCTCACTCCTGATGCCTCGCGTCTGTGGTCTTATACAAACACAAACACTGCCCATACAGCCAAACCTATCAGTTGGGATAAAGATATCATCAGAGAGTATCTTAGAAAAAAATCTCAACACCACCACGATAATAACTCACTGCCTAAACAACATATCATCACCTTAGCCCAACGCTACCTTGATGTATGTGAGACATTGCTTGCTAAGCCATTATATGTCAAAAACCCACTGTATGATGCCAATCTCAACACAACCTAGGCTGTACAACCTAAAGAGCGTTCCTTGTCTTTGATCGTATGATAGAGCCTATGAAGCAAAGGATAATCTTGAGGACGCTGTGATTGTTGGACAAGTCCAGCTAAAAAATCATTTTCTGTCAGTTTTTTGGTACGCAGGTGACGATGAAGACTATTTTCTCCGTTGCGAAATACAGCAATTGTTTTAGTCATCAACTGAAATATATCCTCTTTATCATCTTCCCAATGGCCCCACAATTCTTTGCCCAGTTCATAGGCTTCTGCAAACACATCTTTTAACATCTTTTGTAAATGCAAGGTATGAGGTTGATTATCTGTGGCAAAGAACGGATTATAATCCGTTAAACCATAGGCTCCACTGATGCTATTCATCGTAGTGTTCATAAGCCATTTTTTCATATAAATACGATCAAGAGAGGTACTATAACGAAAAAATGGCTTATGGTGAGAAGCTTCTGCTTGAAACAAAAAGGCTTCTCTTAAAGTTGGAGGATCAGCTTTTTTACCACCTAACCAAAACACTTCTCTTTGTGTTTCTCCCCAGATAACAAAGGGATCAGCTGAAGCTTTATAGCTGCTAGAAGAGGTGGGAGAGGAGTGAAAAGGGACCACTCCAGGACGTAACACAAGATGGCCAAACTGTGACTGAAATGAGCTAAGAATAGGAATATAAGCACCATTAGCCATCACAACAACCACAGTGTTATCTGGCAAACGTGGTAATAAATCAGCCAAAATACCCTGCAATTGATATACCGGAGCTGTCAACCAATACATACAGTTTTGGTCCTCGTAATCACTCGAACCAAAAGTACTTACCGCTGATGATGATAAAGATACTTCTGTATCAAAAGCCTCAATGAGGCTGGGATGATCTTTCGGATGTCTCGTAAGTAAAGTCACTGGAATATTAAGATAACGAAATCGTGCTGCTATCACATGGCCAATAGCACCAGCTCCAATAACAACAGAAGAATATGAATTCATAGCCATATATCTAAAAGGAAATGTATATTTTAAAAGAGTTTTCGTTTTCTAAGATTTTCTCTGGTTTTTAGTGATGATCTACTAGTAACGATCTACAGATCTATACACCATCAAAAGTTGCTTTTTATAACACACAAACACCACTACACACAATACCCACCAAACAACTCAAACAGATAAAAAACCGTTTTTGTGTCATTTTGCTTGGGCTTGTGTTTCTTTACCGCGTTTCTTTCTTTGTGAATTCTGGTACGGATTTTTATTCTTTATTTTTCTGTTCTTTAGTTTCTATTCTTTATGAAATTTTTATACAGATTCGTACTTTTGCTAACTGACACATCCACAACTTCACTATATTATGTCTGCAAAGATACAGCTTCTTGCTCAAGAGTTGGTTGTTCTTGAATGTCGTCTTGAGTGTCGGTTTTTGTTTCTTTTTCTGTGGGTGTTTCTTTTTCTTGTGTGGCTGTCTCGTTCTCTGTGTTTGCAGCAGATTCTGCGGCTAACAAACTTTCTCTTTGCTCAGGGGTTTGCATGGTAATATAGCCTTCTGCTATCTCTCTTAAAGCTGTAACAGCTTCTTTGTTATGAGATTCCACCAATGGCTTAGCATCACCAAGAAGTTGTCTTGCACGATGAGCAGCTGTCATGGCAAGGGCAAAGCGATTAGCGAGTTTTTTCTGACAGTCCTCAATGGATACGCGAGCCATAGATATATTCCTTAATAATAGAAAGAATTATAGAAAGTTTGTCTGATTTGCATGAAGCTATCGCATGAAGCTATCATAGTGCATGAGCCAATCATAGGAACTCAAACTCTGCACCACTCTAGCATACTTTAACACAAAATGCGCTGACAAAGTGATGCTTTGTCTACCTGATACCAAACTCATAAGTTCTTGTATGAACAGAGAAGATCTGATAGAAAGGTGGCACATATCCGTGTCATTGAAACCATGACATAGATATATGATAAGCTGATGAGTCCTCTTTTCCCTCCAGCATCAAGTGCAACTCAATGCACGACGCCCAGAAACGCCCCACAACGCTAGCGGGCACAAACTTTTTTGATGTATTCTCCGTGTGTATTTTTAAAAACAAGGACCCCTTTATGTTTCGTTGGATGGCTTGTGGAATAGTGGCCATATGGATGATTTTTGGTCCTTTTCTCAAAGGACATACCACCACCACTGCCCTGGCACAACCTGCTCAAACAGCTGCGTTACTACCATCACACATCTCTCCATGGTTAGGGATAAGACACAACTCGCTATGGACGAAAGCAGCACAGCACACAACCCGTAAAGTATCGCCACGTTGGTGGGCTGCCTTTGTGGTTGCTGTAAGTGGTGGAGGATATGTGGCATCAAAGATCATGCCCTCACCTTTTCATGGAGTTTTTGCCAGCGAAGACCATCCATCTCACCACCAAGGACAAGACAGCAGTCATCATGTGCATGATGACTTAGATACCATTAAGCATCTTCATCAAGATAAGCCTCCAGCTTGGGGGATACCTCCAAAAGAGATACGTCAAGATTCTGAAAAGCAGAACCTTTCTGCTCAACACCCACCAGCCTACCTTTCTCCACCTACTCAACTGCCTGCCTTTAAAGGAGTAGGATTGAATGCCTACGATCATGTTGATGAATTGCTACACGATCTATCATCACCCATAAATCAGTCTATTTTCTCTGCATCCTTTCGCGATGACCTTGTGGTTATAGCCTACGACATGGAGACTCTTGCTTATCATCTGATTCGGCATTGGAATCAACTATCAGGGCTTGCCAATCAACTGGAAGGTTATGAAGCGGTAAGTGAAACATGGCTCGCCCTTATTGATCACCTTGATAGTGGCATGACTTTCAAGGGTATCACTGCAAAAGAATTCGGAGAGCGTCTTCGTGATTACAGTCACATTCTGAAAAATTATTTACGGGCATATTATCCGTATATTCCCGGCAATAATCCTCTATCAGCAACTTTAACAAAGAAAAAATTGCATCTCATAGAACAGCAAAACATCAGTCTAAGTAATTATATGGAAGCCGATTCTTATAATATTCAAATAGCTGCTGAGAAATTGGATTTGGCAGCATCTTGGTTTGTGGCACTCACCTCAGAGGAGCATCTTCATAATCAACAGCAAAATGTTACAAAGGAACCAACAGTACGCAAAAATCCCTCCATAATTTCTTTGTTTCAAATCACCCCAAAATTAACCGAATTTATGCATGATTTTTCACAAAATCTTTATGTATCGTATGTGGATGTCAAAGAGGTTTTCCAAACATTACCAGCTGAAATGGTTGATCTTACCCAGGCATGGGATCAAGACCAGCCAACAGATAACTTACAAAGCCCTTACCTTAGTGCATTACCCCAATTATTACGCTCCTTTTCTGTGGACTTACGAGATTACAGCAACTCTTTTAAAAAAACACTCGCTCAGCCAAGCTCTAAGACATTAAACACACATCTTCAAAAACTCATAGACCATTTAGCTACTCAGCTATCGATGGTGGCAACCCAAGTCCACCATGAAGTTTATAGCTCTTATATAGACTTTCTTGACATTCCTTTTCGGCCCGCTCAACATCGTGATCTTCTTTCTTCAATGGTAGCTTTGCCCATAAGTATGCCTCCTGAAAACATGACATTTTCACATCAATTTGCTCCAACTCTTTTGAACATAGCCGAAAGAATTGCCAATATGAAATTCTTACTGCAAAGGCTCCAACAGAACATGCAGCCAGGAAAATCCCATGATCATGCCATGGCAACTCTTGATCGCTTATTAAGACATACTTTTCACTCACAGCACATGGAAAACTTACAACACCTCTTATTAGAAATCACAGAGCTATGGATCGTTATGGATAAGTCCTCTGCTCTATGATGTTCCTTAAGAGATGATTCACCTCTTGAGTGTGACATGTTATAAAAGGCTATAAAGTTATGTGAATACTTCATATGAGGGGATAGTTCGAGAGTTTTGATCATACTTGTTCAAAAAGATTATGCGTCCATGCCATCTGTTAGCTCAACAGAAGAGACAACTCAGGAGAGCATGGCTAGAAGTAAGGACTTTTTTTTCTATCCTTATAATCATATTCGCCTCAAAGCATCCCAAGATCACTTACGCACATGTGAACGTCTTTACAAACTTTTCAAACAAGCTGAGCTGCCCTTTCGTGTGGCTGCACGTAGAGATGCTTGGCAGGATCAACTCCAAGACCCAAGCACAGATTATGTGATCAGTACCGGCGGTGATGGCACATTCTTAGAAAGTGCCTCTCACCTAACCTCTTCACACACTACCTTGATTGGCATTCGTAGTTCGCGTTATTCGGCTGGAGAGCTCTGTGCTTTTAAAGAATGCCAATTAGATCAATTAGTAGAGATACTCACAGGTTCTAAAACCTTCAAGCACTGTCTTGCTACTCGCATGCAAGCAACCATTATCACCGAACAACAGCTTCTTCAACCAAGTCTATCCACTCCGCCACAACACAGTGTTCCCGTGCTGAATGATTGTTTGTTTGTCAGCGCTCATCCTGGTGCAGCAAGTCGTTATTTGCTGCGAGGAAACGCTTGCGGCACACCTTTAGTAGAAAAACATATCTCCAGTGGTATTTGGGTGTATACAGGTACTGGATCCACAGCTGGAGCACTATCAGCAGGAGGAAAGCCCTTTGCTAAAGATGATCCCAAGCTAGCTTTCCGTCTCAGAGAGCCTCTTCGTCAAAGTTCAGGCATGCTCAGCTACGCTTGCCCACCTTTTAAACTCCATAACGGAGATTTTCTCCCCATAGCTGCAAAAAACTACTCTATGGAGCATCTTTACACACAACCCCTGATCATTAAAAACTTAATGGAAAAAGCTTACTTGGTGGTGGATGGCAGAGACGAACTTCTTATCCACCGAGGCGATATGATTATCTTTGAACCCGCACCACCTCTTAAATTAGTGGATAAAATAGATAAAAATAACACAGCTTAATAGGCTATCTCACTTCTTTTACACCCTGATATATTCGGCAATAACGTACAATAATAGAGCACAATAACCATACAAACCCACATAACCCAAGCGAACGTGCTAGCCCCTTTCCTGCATCACAGCTCATACCTCTCTCATCATAACTAGTGAGATGGAAAAAAAAGCCGATTGACAAAGCCAGTAAGGAATACAAGACCAGTAAGGAATACAAGACCCGTAAAGAATACAAGAAATGTGTCGTTTTATGAACACGGTGTTAACTATGATCTATCTCACTCATCATATGAGCATGTGCAAAAACACCTGGAAACACATAAAAACCATATCTTTCCATACCTTTTGTCTCATTGTGCTCATGGTAGGAGTGGTAAGTTGTCGCACTCAATTTAACTATATTTTTGGCACAGAACAAGAATTGGTCATCAAAGATGATGCCTTAACTGTGTATACAAGCCATAACAAGCTAACCACACAAGGCCATAAAGATAGCCTGTTAACTCTACAAGCCAGGTGCACATTGAATAATAACCCTGTCATCACCTGGGATCTTGGCGATGGAAGTGAAAAGAAACTCGGTACACATATAACGCATCGATATGCGTTTGCAAAAAATTACAAAGTGACAGCAACCTGTGAAAACGATCTACGCGTTCGAGCTCAAAAAAGTATCCTTATTCAAGTGGAATATAAAAACCCTTTACAAAACCCTTAACCACACTTCTTTAGATCACATTATGAAGCTCTCTGGGCTGAAGCTCTCTGGGCTGAGGCTCTCTGGGCTGAGGCTCTACGAGTAGATCTAGCAAAAGAAGAGAGAGGGATGATGAGGATGGGAGCTAAGAAAAGACATATAAATAGAAATGAGTAGCCACTACGATCTGTAACCGTGATAACGGCACAACCGCTAATACGTAACTTTTCACCAGCAGGCGGTTGGTGAACATAGGGCGATGTTACAGCCGCATAAGCATCCACTACACCAAAACCAAGAGATCCTTTTTTCACATGTGATCTATGAGATGATAATGCAAATTCAGGATTATCTGTATAGAGTTGCTCACTATTAGCTGAACTTTCCAGGATATGACGAAGTTGCGTGGCAGTGAGTGGGTTTTTAGCTAGACTGACAACCAGTCCTGCAATGCCTGCAACTAAAGGGGAAGCCATAGAGGTACCATGATCAAAGGCAATGCCACTACCAGGTGTTGTGGACCACAGATACTCTCCTGGAGCTGCAACACCTACCCAGCCTCCATAATTAGCTTTTTTATAGATTTTGCCACTAGCTCCAATGGCTGTTACGGCAATAGCATGTTTTAAAGCACTGGGATACTCACGGTTAATCCGATCAGCATTTCCTGAAGCTGCAACCATCAGTATGTGATCTCGCTCTGCTAAAGAGTGCATCGCCATTGCCACACTGCGCGATCGAAACCGTTTCCCAAAAGAAGCATTGATAATATCCACCTTTTGCCCTGAACGACTTTCTACTAAAGATACATACTCCAAGCCACGGATAATAGATGAATCAGCGATCTGCAGTCTTTCATCCACAATACGTACCGGTACAAATTGACATATAGGACAGCTGCCATAAATATAAATTCCCTCTTGAAGATGATGAGCCACAGCTAACCCTGTAACGTGAGTACCATGACGGCAATACATAGCTATTTTAGGTACGTCCACTGATGAATGGCATCTTTGAGAAAAACCTGTCGTACTCACCGGATACACACTACCATCACCTAAGAACCCTTTTTGCCAATCCACGCTGGTATTGCAACCATATCGATCTCCTCTACAAGCACGAATACGGCTTGCAGCTCTTGCATTAAGATCTACCAACTTCGATGCGAGCAAAGGATGTTCTACATCAACCCCTGAATCCATCACCGCAATAATAGGCCTCCTAGCTAGTACCCGTTGTTGCTCTTCATCAGACAATCCAGCTAAATAATCAAATGCCTTATGAAGACGTGTCATAGAAATGTGATAATGAAGCTCTTGTTGCGCATTATAGCTATCACGTAACTTGGCAAGAGATAGCTCCTCTTCAGCATGTTCAGCATGTTCAGCATGCAAGTTGGATCGCTGATTAGGCTCAGCAAACCAGATCTTTCCGTGCGCATAAAGCTCTGTGAGTTTTCTTTGAGCTATTTCTTCAGAAGCAAACTTCATCAAACTCACCTCAGCAGTGGTGGTTGATGCGGCAGAAAACAATCCACTTGTTACCATATAATCTGCCATATCATGTGACCTCATAGATACATCATGAGGTGATGGTGCGCCACTTAAAAAAAGCGATGTCAATGGTTCTAAATCCAATACCACATCACTATCAAGATATTCCTGCCACAGCTGTGATGTCTCAAATAAAAAACTATCATGTGAACGATGGCTGCCAAGATAGCTGGGCATCTTGATATGAGGTAATGGAGGGGTGTTTTTGATGGCTACCAAATACTCTCCTGCCACCAAACGACCTGCTTGAATATCTTCTAAAGAAGAAAAGAGCAGATCAGAGGATAACGACTTAAGGTCATCTGTGTTTTCACCGTGGTTCTTTATATCGCTACTTATATCGCTACTTATATCGTAGCTACCACAAGCATAAGAGCTGATCATGAATATAGATATGCATAAGTAACGTAGCACTATGTCTCCGTGACTTCTAAATAGGAGGTGATTATCTTATGAAAATATTCTGTATGTTTTATTTTTGCACAGTCAGATGCTTCTCTTGTACCATGACCGAACGATTAGAAAGCCACTCTTTAAAATTTTCTACACAATCGTGTCCACGTAGATTATAAGGTTGGATCATGAGATCTTCGAGATTATCTGTCATTTCTTTATGTTTAATCAATGTTTGCTTTCTTTCTAAAGAACACTCTTTTAGCCATGGTGCCATAAAAGAATAGGGAGTCTTGGGCGATTGTTGTGTCTTAGATAAAACCTTTTGAAACGTCAACCAACTGCTAAGAAGCTCTTTGCGTCCCATGGCACGCCTTTGATCATAGCTCTTAGCAAATTGCGATAGGCCTTGTTCAGATAAAAGATTCAGATGATGAAAAACCAGAGCAAGATCGGTGTATTCACTAAACCAACAGATATTCTGGGATATATTCGAAAGGCCTTGGCGCCTACCTTGAGGTATGTTTTGGCGAGGTATGTTTTGGCTGTGATGTGTGTTCATATGATACGGATGGCTCCCTTCTTCTAGAGGGGCTATTGTAGTCTTTTTTAAGGAACGAATAAAGATATGAATATCTTTTATGGATGATTCCCCATCTTTGAAAAGAAAACGCTCTGCTAGCAGTGGATGAGCAAAGATATCTTTGCTCATCTGATCAGGAACACCTAGCTCACTGAGACAATCGATGAGGTTTTGAGGAGTGATGTAACCTAACAGAAAATGCTTCACAAGCACATAAACATAAGGATCACTTTCTGCATCATCACCAAGAAGAAGAATGGTCTTGGGGTTTTGAAAAGTAGCCACCAAAGACAGTAACGCTGCTAGCTTGTATGGTACTTGATGTCTAAGAAGAGATATTTTACCACGAGTCAAATTATACACCTGATCTTTAAAACAGTTGGATGCACAAAACAGACGATCAAGCCCCATTTTATGTTCCAACACAGTACGCAGCTGTGGAGGAGAGCTACTGACAAAATGCAATGGCACAGAAACCCCCTCATATGTGAGAGGGCTATTTTCATGCCATTTCACAGTACGAAAGAACTCCCTAGCTCCACGTACTGTGATTTTTTCGGTGGCATCTTCTAAAGCAAGCTTTGCCATGGCACGGAAAGAATCATAAGTGGATTCCAGATAGGTTTTATCAATATCTGAAATCATCTGTACCGGATGACATAACTCCTCTTGACTAGCAAAGAGTTTACGATTCACTAATTTCCAAACATCATAGCGAAAAGGGTTGCCTTTGGCGAAAATATTTTTCATATCACCCTTGAAAGTAAAGACATAACAAGCTTATCTGCCTAGATGGGGATGTGTTATAATGAAGTATCTTACTGTGTATCTGAGTATCTGAAATGCAATCAGCAGCCATATACTCATAAGCATTATATCGTCTGATCGGAAATAGTCTGCCAACGTAACGGGTTTTTCTTACACGTAAACTAACAGATAAACTAACCATCACAAGGCAACAACCAAAGCAACAATCAAAGCAACAATCAAAGCAACAACCAACGCAACAATCAACGCAACAATCAACGCAACAAAAACCCCATCATATGCCAAATGGTAGATCATAACACTTATAAGCGAGCGGTATTGTCAGGGAAAAATCTCTTAAACTCACTTTACAGATAAAACAACATACATTCATCGTCGAAAATCAATAGATCATTCATAGGGAGTCAACCGCTATGGAAACCACACAAACCCATAATACATCTACCCCTGCTTACCCTTCCGCGAAGCTACCTAGCAAGCTATCCTTTGAAGATGACCACCTAAAGGAGAACACCAAACTCACCACACAAACCAAAAAGTTTGTGAGTCAACCAACACGCTTTTGTGTGTATTGCCAAAAAGACAAAGTCTGGAAATTTCGTGGTGATAAAGCCAAAGATGGCTCAAAGATTTATATTGATGAAAAAAAATCACGTTGGGCTGGAAAACGCTGTCCTGATTGTGAGAGATCTCGAGTACGTGCTGCTAATAAGCATGATTACTTTGAAAGAAGCAATGTGGTGGCGACACTGAAGCAATCAGGCTATGAAGTGTTATCCACCGTGTCACCGATAATGGTGCAAAAAGAAGGCCAAGTTTACCGTGTGCTCATCCAAAGAGCCTACAAAGATCCCAAAAGTGGCGGTGTTTATATAGAAAAAACAGAAAAGCACCGCTTAGCTCAAACAATCAACCCAGATCCATCACAACAACCTCATGATCTTACAGCATTGCTCTTTCAAACAACCAAGATCCTCACCCCTGAGCAAATGGAAACACTCACTGCTCAATGTATGGAATTTCAAAGTCTTTCGGCAAAATAATACCCCATAACCCTGTAAACAGGACATCTTCTTAGAGGTATGAAGAAAAAACCCTCGTTTTAAGTTGTTACTTTTCAAACAACATAGAAAACAAAGACGTAACTGATGGTGTCTTAACTTTACCAGGAAGATGGTAGCTATAAATATGACCATAACCACTGACAAAGTAAGCAAGATGTCTTAAAGGAGAGGATATTACCAGCGGTGGTGCATGTAATGACAGCAAAGAACGTTTGTGAAATAAAACCTTACTGAGATCTTGAGACAAACCTATAATGTCTCCATTCACCGTACTGATCAGCAAAGCAGGACTGCCATGAACCCTTAGAGCAGAGATAGAGGATATGGCAGCATCTGCTAGAAAGCGACTAGCTATCTTTGGGGCTGTTTTTTGATAACGAGCTTGATTGGCAGAAGATGGATGTGTTGCAGTTGTAGGATGAGTGATTTGAATAACTTCCCCTTTGAGAGTACCCACATAGAAATGATGATTAACAGCGACCATAGATGATATGTAGCTATCTGCTGTATAGTTCCAAATCGGATTGAGTTCGGCAATGGATTGATAGGTATTGGGTGGGTTATAAGCAAATACATGACCATCAAAACGCGCAAATACCATACTAGGCTGTTGCACAATGCCTATCACCGCATTGATACCTTGAGTGGTGGATTGAAATGTACGCAAAGACCCCAATGAATCACCATTGCTGCGTCCAAAGCCTTCTACCGTATGTATTCCTCCCACCCACAAAGTAGAAGAGGTTAAAAGCAATGGACGCTGTTGACGCATATTCATACTGTCAACATCTGTTTTTTCTCTCAGAGTCGAAACCCATTGGATAGCACCTTGAGTGGTATCCACTTTAAAAACCTGTCCTAAATAGGTTTTAAAATACAAAGAACCCGCAGCATAAATCATCTCAGAAGCCACCGGAGAGCTCAGATCCACTCGCCATTGTTGCTTTCCTGATAGACGATCAAATTGAAACACTTTACCTTCTACACTAGCCACGTAAACATGCTTATTATCCACAAGAGCAGGAACTGTGAGTTTAGCTCCAACCTTATAACGTACCAAGATCGCACCTGATTCCACAGAACTGCGCAGCAAAGTGCTTTTATCCTCTCCAAGGTAATAAATCTCTTGGCCCTTCCAACCACTGATACCCACAGGATCATAAGCAAGAGAAGGCTTCGTGTTATGACGAGAGGTCTTTATAAAGCGGTGAGCGTAAAGACGGTACAAAGGACAGAAAGGGACCTGCTTCAAATGTGTGGTCAAAAAAGGACCACACCGCTGCTCAGTGGGACCCGCAAAGCTAGGAGAAGAAACCATGAACACAACAAGGACAAGACAAAGATATCGCAAATACTTGATCGCATAATCTTTGCAAAAAGTTTTATTATAAAGACTCATATAAACATTCATATGATACCCCCCTATAGAAGCACACATATCAGCAGATGATGCCTTTTTGTGTGTGTGCTCATGTGTGTGTGCTCATGTGTGTGCTCATGTGTACTTGTGCACAACTGCTAACTGTCTAATAAACCGCCTGAAGAGCTAACACAAGGGTTATTTCTGGGGCGTCTTTATACTTTGCAAGAAATACCTCCACAACACCATCCACCAAAGACTTATCTTTCAGAAAGGCACCAAGACGAGCTTTAGCATAAAGCAACTCCACCTGCATAGAAGCTCGTTGATTATAAGACGAAGCCAGAGCATGATCTACCACTTCTAAAGCTTCCTGAAATTTGCCTAAGTCTTCAAGCAAACCAGCATACATAGGATAGACACCGTTTTCAAAAAACCTACCACGTGGTTTATAACCATAGAGCTGTGTTAAGACCTCTTCAGCACCAGATAGATCATCATTAAATAGATGGATATGTGCCGATCTTACAGCAGCACTTTGTCCTTCCTTAGATTGAGGATTCTTGGCAAAAAAATCACTAAATGATTGAGCCATATCCGCTATCTCTTTTTGTTTCTCAGCAAGCTCCTTTTGAAGACGCTCTCTTTGCTCTTGAAGCTCTTTGGTTTTCTGAAGATCTTTATCTGCCCCCTCTGCAGCTTCTTTGCGAGATAAGTCATTGATGTCCTCGCGGAGAGATTGATGAGTCTCGCGACGTTCGTTATAACTGCTATTTAAAACAGCTAGCTCATCAAGACGAGACTCTGTTTGAGCATTATCCCAAATACTCCACCCCCAAAAACCTAAAACAATAACCAGAACAGGCGCACTCAACACAAGTAACGTCATACGGTTGTTGAAAAGAAATTCCGCAAAGCGCTCAGCACGCTCCTCAAAGGTTAAAGATACATCAGCAGCAATCACCGAATTGGCAGGCAGTGGACTCGCAGTGCTATCTAAAGCACCAGCCTCTACAGGAGAAGACGAAACCGGCTTCTTGCGCACGGTTTTTCTTGCCACAGTTTTTCTTGTTTGCTTTGTTTGCTTGCTACTTCGAGTCTTTTTCTGATTTTTTTTCATTCAACCCCTGCCAGTTTCCATGATGCATAATAAACGTGTGTATATGGCTTATTACAGATACCATTACGACTCATAAAGATACTAGATTAGTCAGTATAAAGGAAAATCCCTTCAAGAGTAAGAACAGAAAATGTTCTACTCAAGAAGGGATGCTTGTAAAAGAGAAAACTCCATGTCATGAGCTAGCTAGAACCAGCAACATTTACTGAGCAGATTCATCTTTGGGAGTATCTTCATATTCAGCATCCAAAACATCCTCTTCACCACCACCTTGTGCTGTGCTATCATCTCCGCTAGCTTTTTCATGGGCTGGGGCACCTTGAGCAGGACCTGTACCATCTTTGCCCGCTTTAGCATACACATGCTGAGCTAATGTATGGATCTTAGCTTCAAAAGCTGCTTTAGCTGCTTTAAGCTCCTCAAGATCAGCAGACAATTTCGAACGAGCCTCATTGATAGCATCTTCTACTTCTTTTTTCATCTCCGCTGGAACACTGCTTGCATTATCCTTAAGCATCTTTTCAGCCTGATAAATCATAGAATCTAAAGCGTTTTTTTCCTCAATAGTTTGGCGAGCTTTTTTATCATCATCCGCATTGACTTCTCCCTCTTTAACCATCTTTTCAATGTCTTCTTTAGATAGTTTACTCGATGATTCAATGACAATTTTTTGCTCTTTACCTGTACCTAAGTCTTTTGCCGATACAGAAACAATCCCATTAGCATCAATATCAAAGGTCACTTCAATTTGCGGTACTCCACGAGGAGCAGGAGGGATATCCACCAAACTGAATTGACCAATCACATTGTTGTTTTTGGCCATCTCTCTCTCCCCTTGACATACCACGATCTCTGTGGAGGTTTGATTGTCTGCAGCAGTGGAAAAGATCTGACTCTTACGTGTAGGAATAGTGGTATTACGCTCAATCAGTTTGGTCATCACACCACCGAGGGTTTCAATACCTAACGATAAAGGTGTCACATCTAAGAGAAGAACTCCGCTCACATCACCAGCAAGAATACCTGCTTGTACGGCAGCACCAATAGAGACCACCTCATCAGGGTTCACACTGCGATTAGGTTCTTTGTTAAAAAACTCTTGGACCTTTTTTTGTACAAGAGGAATACGCGTAGAACCACCCACAAGCAATACCTCATTGATCTCTGAGGTAGTAACACCGGAATCTTTAATCACCTGTCTGCAAGGCCCTAAGACTTTACCCACCATATCATCAATCATGCGCTCAAATTCAGCACGACTGATCGTAAGAACCAAATGCTTAGGCCCGGTTTGGTCCGCTGTGATAAAGGGAAGATTGATTTCTGTTTGCGGTGCAGAAGACAGCTCAATTTTAGCTTTTTCAGCAGCCTCTTTAAGACGCTGCAAAGCAATAGGATCACCAGAAACATCCACTCCACAATCGGTTTTACATGTGTCCAAAAGATGCTTAACCACAATCTCATCAAAGTTATCACCACCAAGATGGGTATCACCATTGGTTGCAAGCACTTCCACAACACTCTCACCAATCTCAAGGATGGAAATATCAAATGTTCCACCACCGAGATCAAAAACAGCTATTTTTTCTGAAGTTTTTTTATCAAGACCATAAGCTAAGGCAGCAGCTGTCGGTTCAGCCACAATACGTTTCACATCAAAACCCGCAATCTTGCCAGCATCCTTTGTAGCTTGACGTTGATCATCATCAAAATAAGCCGGCACAGTGATAACAGCTTCTGAAACAGATTCTCCAAGATAGTCTTCAGCTGCTTGCTTAAGCTTTGAAAGAACTTTAGCTGAAATTTCTGGAGGTGTAATGTCTTTACCAGCTACTTCAAATACCGCACCCCCACCTTTGCCTTCCTTAACTGTATAAGGCATGGTTTTAGCTTCTTCTTTAATATCTTTGTAAGAAGCTCCAATAAAACGTTTAGCTGAAAAGATCGTGTTTTTAGGATTAGTTACAGCTTGCCTACGTGCAGCAGCTCCCACCAAGATCTTGCCATCTTTTGTATATGCCACAACCGAAGGAGTGGTACGTTGTCCTTCCGCATTGAGAATAATCTTGGGCTGGCCTTGCTCCACCACAGAAACAACGGAGTTAGTTGTTCCAAGATCAATACCTATAATTTTTTTCATCTTTGCCATGTTACTCCTCTCCTAGCTCTTTTGCTTTGGTTTTTGCTTTGGTTTTTGCTTTGGTTTTTGCTCTTAGTCTTTATTTTTGTTTTTAACGTCTGTAAAAAGGTGGAATCTCTTTTCCATTAAGACCCTTAAAAATACATCTCCCATTTACACATGATTGACGTACAATCGTGCGATATCCCGTAAGAAAACCCCTCAATTGTGCGATGATTTCCGACTGAATTAAGGTTAAGGCTGAATGAATGCCTGTCAAGATTTTCCATACCTAGCCCTCCTCACGCTGACAGCTCCAAACAAAGATGACAAAAAACACCCCTAAACTCATAGCTTCCATCATCAACCGCCAACTCGCAGACATTCCATGAATATGGATCATAAGAGGCTTAACATAAAAGAGCCTCTCAACCATCTCACTTACATAAAAAAACAAGCTATCAAGAGGCAACGAAAGTCCTTTCATCATCGCCTGAATACTCTCCATACGCACCCCGCCAAAAGGCAGTGCCACAAAGCCCCATACAGCAAGGCTTGTTAACATCAAGAGATATCCTTTCAAGATCATAATCAGCAGCGGAGCAAGCACCAGATTACCGAAAATAGCAAGCCAAGATATCTCTCCTATCAAGAGAAAACTTATCCACATCAAAACCAGCTGGAGCAAAAACAGTTGGCTAGCAAGTTTAAGGATGCCAAATACACGAAGACGCTTGCCAGAAAGAATAGAAAAAGAATCACTGTTAAAAGCACGAAAGAAAAAAATCATCAATAAATACGAGCTCCATGATAATACACTTGCAAAACTCACCACGTCCAATGGCGAAAGCAGCATAAAAATGGAAAAACACATCATCAGTTGAGTGGTCAGATTTTTAGGAAGTTTTAGAAAGGATGCTTTCAGAAGAAAAAAAGCCAAGTAACACGCAAATGCGCGTACAGCAGAGGGACGAAAGCTTACAAGATAGAGCCACAACCATAACAGTGAGCATTCCACAACAAAACCCATCCCTTTAGCAACGAAAGGAGTGATGGTTATGGGAATAGAAAAGACATGACAGAGTTGTCGGTATAAAAACCTCACCACCCATATCACCAATTTAATGCACAATAACAACAGCGCTAAATGAAGGCCACTAGCACTGGCAAGATGAACAATGCCAAGATGACGCAATAGAGCTTGATGGTTGATGGTTAAGGCTTTACGATCTCCAAAAAGCGTTGCATAAACCCAAGCATGAACTTCAATATTATCTGTATTCAGTATGGTTTGAATAAAACCTAAAACTTTATTTCGCAAGCTTTGTTTTAAAGCTTGCCAGTGACCTGGACAAAACACCACCTGCTTACGTTGATTTGCATCAGAGATACGAACAAATGTGGAAACATGATGATGGCTACAACCAACAGCTCGCTTTAAGTAACGGTTTTTGCCATCAAGATCAGCAAGTATAACCATATCACCGCTCAATGAGATCTTTTCTATCATATAATGAGAATTCTGTGGAACTACCAATGACACCGTATTTATGGCCGTGAAATGAAAACTCAGCAGTATATAAACATAGCCCAGTAAAAACCCCCAACCAAAAGACGCTCTTAGAAAAACCCCCCATACACTTCCCATCGCCCATATGGCAAGCCATACCACTAGCCATACTAATAACCATGCCGGAGAAGATGTCATAGCTGTTACTATCAGAGCCGTGATCATGCCACAGAAAAAAGCATAAAAGAGTAACGTATGCTGATGAAGATTCTTAATTGTGTATTTGAGCAGATACATTCTTGACAAGCTCTCTGCAGTGAGTAAGATAGTCAGTCGCTGGGGTAAATAGATCTATTAGGATCGTTCAGTGCTCACTCAAATGGCAAAACACTTGCAGGCTTTCATCATCACATTCCTAGGATTTCTTGATTTTGTGACATACAAAACAGCAATATGACTTATGCTTATTTTTGAGGATTGTCTTAAAATCTTAAGGAAACGTATATTAACAAAAACAAAAAAGGTTTTCACAGTGACATATCCGCAGACAACAAAAACGGGAATTATTGATGTAAGAGCTTTGGTGACTTTTTTAGGGATGACTTTTTTAGGATTGTGGAGTAGTGCAACAAGCCCTTATTTATTTGCAGACTCTCCTTTAAAACTTCCAGAAAACACAGACCTTCTCAGCGGATGTATCTTGGAGAAATATCAAGAACAGTTTCCCCAGCCCACAGATGACGAACCCCAGCTAGATTACATGCTTAGAGTGAGGGAATTTGGCTTAGATGACACTACGGATGTCACTGATGTCTTAGCTGATCAATGCCAAAAAGAGCTTTTTTTGGCAGCGTGTGAACTTGAACATGACATCCCATGTGATGTGGATATCCATAACGAAGAGCTAGCAAAATACATATATGATCCAACCTCTCAGTCTATGTGTCCTCAGGGAGATTGTACTAAACCTTTAGCTGCTCATTATGCTGGTGATATGATTTTTCGTTGGTATGAAGGATTAAAAGATGAAAATGAAGACATCGATGCTTCACAAAACATCCATTATCCTGTGGTTTTAGATCAAAGACGTCAAAACACCTTGATTATCATTCACGGCTGGCAAGGTTGGCAAAGAGGTGAGCCACGGCAAAAACACCGTCATTTTCACAATGCCAAAGAAGATACCTTATCAGCAGCAGCATTGATGATGGAAGATCGTGGCATGGACTTAAGCTTTGCTTTCGTGAGTGGAGCAACAGATGATGATGATCTAGGTATGATGTTGCAATGTGGAGCCGGTAAATATACCGCAACAGCACGCAAACTAGCACAGAGAAAAATGTCGTTTGTGGATTATCTCAAAACACAACAAAAAGGTAATGAAACAGAAAAAAGCAACAACGGCTGTCATCCACACCGAGCTTTTAATGTGGGATATCTTGACTGGAGCCAATTAGCCTCAAACCGTACCATTGCAGAAAGTGAAAAGGCCATATGGGTGCCATCGAGTAAGGATTACATTGAAGATAAAGATCTTCTTACTCTATGGGAAAGCATCTTATCAGATACCGCAAAAGATAGCACAGTCACTATTGTCGGACATTCTTTAGGTGCTTCACTAGCTATCCGTCTTTACAAAGTGATTGCTCAAGCTGCCCTTGAACAACCCACCACAGGTCCTTTACCTCTATCCCGCCTTATACTTGCTGATCCTTATTTTACCAACTTTGGTATCATCCCATTTGATGTCAATTATTGGCCAGGCCGTAGAGCACGTAAGGCTTTAGATGAAACAGCTCAGATCATGAAATCCTTACGTCATAAAGAACAAAGCCTGGAATTAGCTACTGGCAACCACACGCCACGCTCATTTGTGGGTGTGGATATTTATGCCACTCCCAATGACGCCACCGAAACATTTAGTGATGCCAATAGACCTTTAAAATTTGATCATCCCGAAACCGTTTATGTGGAATTAAATGTTCAATCCATTCATCAAGACTTTCATTACATGAACTCTCGCTTTCCTGCTCCTTTTTTGTTTGCTTTAGGACTATTAGATAGCAAAATCAAACAAATGGTTTCTATCAATCAACGCAAACATGTTTATCCTCTCTATTGGGTTCTGGATTCCTTAGCAAGATCCCATGTACCTGCACTCCATTATCCCCATCCTGACAACAAACCAGAAAAAACCATCCATTCTCTTTCTTCAGGATCTTCTTTAACCAATTTATTAAGAATCAAACGTCCAGCTCAAGGGCTAGGATGGTATAAACAAAAAGAAGGCTTTCATACTCTCTCACCTCAAGATGATACCTTTTCTTACCAATTACACATCCGCTAAACACCTCATCTTTACAACTCTACAACACGTTATTCTTGCCAGATGTGATATATTTTTGTTGCATCAGGTAGCACATTCGTGGTATAATACGATATGAGTTTGGTCGGATCCAACGTCTTTGGTCCACAAGCTCATTTATCAGCACTGATCTTATGATCTCGTCTTATATGTATGTATATCCCATGGCTGTTGATGTTCATTGCAAACCACTATTGTGGACTATAGTGTTGTGAGCTATGTGAACTATGCGAACTATGCGAACTATGCGAACTATAAAAGTGTACTATGAACTATAAAAGTGTACTATGAACTATAAAATAAGCCACTATAAGCAAAGTACATAAAACACATCATACGACACAGCTGATCTGTCATATTCTTTACATACACTTGCCGTATTCTGTCTCCTTTTTTTAGTGATAGTAGCATCTTGTTTGTTTTCTATGAATCATTTGCTTTATTTCTTAAAGCTCATATATAATCTTTGAGTAATGGTTATTTTATAAACAAATAGTTATTACCGCCTATTGTATGTCTACATGTTGTATTTATACTTTGGTAGGAAGGAATTTTTCTATGTTAATGAATGGTCAAAACCATACTTCTCCATATAAGAGGACTGTTTTTCAGTCCACATCATTATCTTTAAAATTTGTTTTAAAGTGGGTTCTTCCTTTTTTTGCTTTATATGTTATCTCTTGTGGTGATATCAACATAAGCAGTAATCCTTCTCCATTCACCCCAGAAACAGTAGAAAATAATCACAATCATGCCTTAGAAAACAACACACCCACAACACAGCCTGCCACCAAAAGGGGTGATGGCTTTTTTTCACTCAATAATACAGGCCGCCAACACATAGAAAACCAACACATAGAAAACCAACACATAGAAAACACTCATACCTCGGCTGATGCTTCTATGCCAGAACTCCCACCTTTGCCTAAAGGTAAGGTGGTGGTTAATGATGCTCTTGCTGGAGACATAGCTAGAGCTGAGGACATAGCTGAGTTAGCAGATCTCAATGGTTTTGATACAGTAAGCAAGCTATCTCCTACTGAAATTGAAGTAGAAATCACCGGTGTGAAGTTACATCGTGGTGGCAATGTTTGTGTGTCTGTCTTTAATAATCCTCGAGACTTTCTTAAAGAAGATCGTGTGATTGCTGGTACATGCATGGATGATCTGGATAAGAGCTTTAAAGTGATTCTTCCCCAAAAAGGGAAGTATGCACTGGCTATTCTTCATGATACAGATAATAGTAAAGATTTGAGTACAGGACTTTTTGGTATTCCTAAAGAAGGTTTTGGGTTTTCACGCAATCCGATAATCAGTTTTGGTCCTCCTTCATTTGAAGAAGCTTCTGTGTTTGTCCAAACATCCAAAAAAATTGTTATCACCATGAAGTATTTCCTCTAAAATATCATGTGTGATATCTATACACTTCTTCTCTTTGTGTTCTAGCTTATGAAGACCCATCGTATTCTTTTGCAACGAAGGTCTTTATTTCACCGTTTTCTTTATCTCAACATTATCTATACACTCGCTGTGATTATATGGGGAGCACTGGTACGAGCTACCGGATCAGGAGCTGGTTGCGGGGCTCATTGGCCTTTATGTCACAACCAGGTTGTTATACTCGATGCCAGTATGGCCACTTGGATTGAGTGGATTCATCGTGCAATGAGCGGACTCCTACTGATAACCATTGCTCTTGCTGTGGTTTTTTCTTACAGCCTTTATGGCAAAGGTCATAAAGTCCGTCGTATCTCTTGGGTAGTGCTGGTATGTGTTTTCATAGAAGCTGCCATAGGGGCAGCATTGGTCCTTTTGAAGCTAGTGGGACAAGATCAATCTCCGCTCAGAGCTTACGTCATGGGCGGACATCTCATAAACACCTTTTTCCTCCTAGCTAGTCAGTATTTGCACTATCGCATCAGTATTACATCTTTTCTGCAAGAAAGAAGCATTGTTATCAGAAGATGGTTTTCTAAAATGTGGTTTGTGTGTACGTCTTTATTGCTTCTCACTGCTGCCATAGGAGCTATGGTGGCATTAGGTGATACACTTTTTACTCAAACAGCACATCATAGCCAACATTTCCTTATCCGTCTGCGTATCTATCACCCTGGTCTTGCTGTTATAGCTATTTTGGTCGTGAGTTATTATGTCTATCACAATCAATCCTTGTATTCTAGCAACGCAAAACTCGTTCGAAGTGGTCATACTCTGCTATTTTTAGCTTTCATACAAATAGCAGTGGGTGGTCTTAACTGGCTCATGCACGTACCCATTACCACTCAATTGCTACACTTATTGTTTGCGTGTCTCTTCTGGCTACAACATATCGCCTTCGGTGTTGATGTCTTTGAAGCCAATCAATTGCCATATACCTCTACAGATACAAAAACAGATACAAAAAATATACCTCCATGAGACCATTCCTTACTTACAAGCAAGAAGCTAGTAAACACATCCTTTCCCCTACTCTTATGGAAATCTAGCCTGATATCCTTCAATCAAACACTCTCACAGACAGCATGCAAAAAAGACACTTCTCACAAGATGGGCAAATGAGGTAAAGTGTGTTGATCTGAAAGGATGTTTGAACTTCATGATGTTAGATCATAAACACCTCAAACCCCACCAGGGGGAGATCACTGGGAGAGAAGCTAGGAGAGAAGCTAGGAGAAAAACAACCATAGAAAGTAAACAACCGAGCCACTTGCTGGCTCAAGCATGTCAGCAACCTAGCTAGTACACAACTCCTAGGTAGGATAAGTAAGCAAGTTTTTCATCTAAGTTGCATGTGATGTAAGTTAGATGTAAATAGTGTATATGTAAATAAAAAGGTAAAGATAAAAATACAATGAAGGATATCTCATGAAACGTACTTACCAACCATCACGTATTAAGTGTTTACGCACTCACGGTTTTCGCAAACGCATGGCCACACGCTCAGGACGCAATGTCTTAAGTGCTCGTAGAGCGAAGGGAAGACACCGTTTATGTTCAACTGTGTATGCTAAGTAGTTATCCATAGATGGCAATGGCATAAGCTGTATGGCATAACGAGTATAGCTGTTTTAGGCTGTTTGTGTTTATATTACAGCAGTCAAGCCAGTCAACCAAAACAGCCATCCAGCTAAACGCGCACACGTAACTCTTCTTACATTGCCTTGCTTACATTACATAGCCTTAGAGCTTAGAATATAAATGTATATCCTAAGCTTACAAGACCTTCGTACTTGTAAGCTTACCCTTTAAACATAGATAACAACACACTCTAACGGAGTTGATGATATACAAATACCATTGAAAGATGAAGACTCAGAATGATAGAGAATAATAGAGAATGATGAGTAACCATAGTGGATATAAAGAAAAACCAAAACATGCACAACAAAACCTTCCCTCACAACCAACCATTGCTAGGTGGAGCTATTTCATCTCATAAATTTGATAAATCCATGAGGCTTCTCACAACCCGTGATTACCGCCGCGTCATGCAAAATGGCTTAAAGAGTGTGTCACGTTATTTTGTGATACTGGCTATACCATCTTCTAGACAACGAGTGGGGATCATTGTTTCTAAAAAAGTGGCTAAATCTGCAGTATTAAGAAACAAAGCAAAGCGTCGGATACGTGAAATCTACCGTACTATGTCTCTAGGGTCTCAAAGGCTTGCTGGCTATACAACACAAAGCAGGCTTAACAACCAAGATACTGCTATGGAAATTGTCATCATTGCCCGTCGGCGTATCCTTGAAACATCCAGTGATGTATTAACCCATGATTTGTGCGCCATGATAAAACGTATAAGTCAACATCACCATAAAAACAAAGCCCCTATCCGTAAGGCTAACACCATACACATTGAAAGTAGAACGTCTTACTTAAATGAGTCGTCAAAAGTTTCAGAAAGAAGATAGAGCAGAGAAAAAAAAATACACAAGTAGATGAATCATAAAACACACATACATGTGATTTATCTATCTTATGATCGTATAGTCGTCTTTTTTATGTTATCTCTCTGATATGGTTGAATGATAGATAAATGAGTGATAGAGATATTATCTTTGGGGTTTGTTGTGAGACGTAGAATCACCAGCATTATAACAGCCATACTCCATGGACTGTTGAAAATATATCGTTATGGGATATCACCAGCATTGGTGTGTCTTTTTGGTGCCAGTTGTCGTTATACGCCGAGTTGTTCATGTTATGCAGAGGAATGTCTGAGAAAATATCCTCTCAAGCGTGCTCTTATAAAAAGCACTCGTCGTCTGCTCAAATGTCATCCCTTCACGCGCGGTGGGGTGGATTTACCTTGAAACTCGACCGTACTTCTATTCTTGCTATTATGGCATTTACTGTGCTCGTGTTGATCTATAACCGTCACTTGAAGCAGAAATATCCGCAAACATTCCAAACATCACCCACCACAGAACAACAACCTGTTACCGACAATGCGGGATATCCCACGCAACAAGAAGCCAGTGGTGCCTCTTTAAGTACTCAACCATCTGTACCCTCAACCACATCCCGTGAAGACACACCTGCAAATCCGGTGAAGTTTCTTTCTACTCAAGAGCTGACTTTTGAAAATGATGATGTCCGTTGGGTTGTGGATCAACGCAGCGGAGGATTTTCTTCTATTCAACTGAAACATTATAAACAGGAGTTAGATGATCTGGCTGCTGATGATGTGGTGGATCTTGTCCAAGATGGCTTTTGGATTCAGGGCTTAGCAAATGGAGAAGCCTTTGATGAAAAAAACTTTCATGTCAATATCTCCTCACCAGGATCCATCACTCTTTACCGTGATGTAGGGCTATTCCATATTGCTCAAAGCTATACATTTCCTAAACAAGGCTACCTGGTAAATCTTGATATCACCTACACCAATAACGCCACTCAAAGCATGGCCTTACAAGGCGAAGTGGTGATGGAAGATAGTCTTGCAGCGGTAACATCATCAAAGGGATTTGTTTTACCCGGTATACCTATGGGACAACCTTCCATGGTTTCTGTGACCTCACAAGCTGTTCAACACTTTGATAGCGAAAAAACCTGCGAAGATGATCAAGATGTAGTGCTTAAAGAAGTTGCATCCCATGTTTATGTGTTAGGTTTGGATCTTTACTATTTTTTAAAGGCATGGCTCCCACATCCGCCTGAAAGTAACAACACTGAAGCAAACACATCACAACGTAGTGGAGTACGTGGCAATTATACTTTTAAGAAAAGACTCCCTGGAGAGTATGGCTGTCGTTTTACTGTGCATTTTGGACAAAATTTTGGTTTTATTCGCCCCAATCAATCACTCACATTAAGTGGAGATATTTTCACCGGTCCTAAAGATTACCGAATCACCGAGTCCTATCATCCCAAACTCACAGAAACCATCGATTTAGGGTGGTTTGGTTTTTTTGCTCGTCCCATACTGTATGTGCTACATATCTTCTATGATTGGTTAAAAAACTATGGCCTAGCCATAATCTTACTCACCATTGTTTTAAAGATACTCTTTTTCCCTCTCACTCGTTCTGCTGCCATTTCTATGTATCGAAGCCGTAAGCTTCAACCAGAAATCAAAAAGATTCGTGAGGCACATGCTTCCGATCCTCGCCAGCAGCATATGGCAGTGATGGCATTTATGTCAAAACATAAAATCAACCCTCTCAAAGGCTGTTTTCCCATTCTGCTACAAATGCCGGTGTTTTTTGCTTTATACCGCGTGCTTTCTTCAGCTGTAGAACTCAGACATGCTCCTTTTTTTGGTTGGATGCAGGATCTTTCTTCAGCAGACCCCTATTTTATCACTCCCATTCTTATGGCAGTGGCTATGTACTTTCAACAAAAAATCTCTCCAGCCATGGGCATGGATGACATGCAAAGAAAGATCATGCAATGGCTACCTGTTATCTTTGCTGTGATGATGGTGGGCTTACCGGTAGGATTGGTGGTTTATATGCTCACCAATACCGTGATGTCTTTGGGCCAACAGTACTACCTCAACCGTGTAATGGAAGCATCTGATAAAGCCTCGTCTTGACTTGCCATAACAATCGTTATATACAGTCCCAGTCTTTTTATTTTTTCTTTTTTTATCAACGCAGGAAAACATCACCCATGAAAGAAATAACACATACATCTATCAACCAACTCTCTTCAAAAGTTAGAAATAGCTCAAAGAACTGGGTATGGAGATTGACTTGCCTAGGACTGATGTGCTTTGCCTTTAGCAGCCATGATGTGGCTCTATCTGAACCAGCTACTGATACAACACACACAAAAGAACCTGCTGAGTCCTACCTAGCCGTATCTGCTCCTTTAATAGGTGCAGCAGGCGTAGTGGCTGTTCCATTATGGAATGCAGGCAAATGGGGCGCACAGTTAAACACAGGGATATTTGCAAAGCTATCCTATGTGCTAGCAGGGCTAGGAGCTGGGGTATATGTGATGCATAAGCACATATACAATAATGACTTTCCATCCGTATGGATGAGTCAAGCTGGCAAGGGTTTTGGTGATATGCAAAATTCCCAAGCAAACACCTCTCATAACATGGATCATTTTTTACAGGGCGAGCCAGACCCCAAACAGGTTCCACTGGCGCCATCCATACGTAATGAAGACATGAGAACCAAAAGCAATGAAGACGTTGCCTCTATTTTAGCCACACCCACAGAACGTCTTCATCTAGCTGTCAGCCTAGCTCTATATAGCTTCATGCCTTACGTCTATGATGTGCTCGCTTCTAGCTATGATGCCAGTGACACCAAAAGGCACCAGGAATACCTTGGAGCCATCATGAACTTCTTACTATCTCAACCTGATCCAGGCACAACTTTATGGGGTAGTGAGTCTTACCAAACAACAACTCCCACAGAAGTTGGCAGCATATACCGCTCACCTCATACCACAGCCCTTCTTGAAACGTATGCTATTCTTGAGCGTATTCGCCTAGCACTTGATTTCAGTAGTCGTGACATGAGTGCATATCTTCAAAACTGGAAACGATTATCTGTTCAAGAACAAACCCGTTATCTTTCTTTATCTCTGTCCCAAGATAAAGAGTATGCTGCTGTTGATCAAGCATCTGCAACGATGCTGAAATCAGTGATGCACTTAATGGCTCACTCTTATCAACTCTTTCCCATAGAGCATATCCAGAATGTCCTCAATGCCTCCCCAAAGGATCATTCCGTTCAGAAGCACAGATCCCATACTATTGCATTAGCCAAATCCCTTGGAAGGCCCAACAAAGTTTCTTTGCATGCAATACATGCTGAAGAATTTCAAGCACTAGACACTCTTTTTGAAGTTAAGCTGACAAAAATATTTGACATGACCCCAAAAACCACCTTGACACGAGACGAAATGGAAAAATTCAAAAGAGCAGAGGCACTCAAACTGGAATTCTTTAAAGGCTCTTATGGCTATTTACGTCAGATCCAATATGCAGCTATGGACATTTTAGAAAGCACTCTAGAATAGATTTTTTTTACGACGCAACCATGTAAAGACATCTAAAGCACTGGCGTGTTTAGATAACCCACTGATCCTGTGGAGATATGCACTACTGGAGCAAAGAAAAGGATTAAGCCTCAGCTGTGTTGCTAGCAAGAAGGGTACTGTTGGTATAGATTGTTGACGTTTCTTCACCACTTCATCGTAAAATGCATCCATGCCTGGAGGATGGAAACCAATGGAGTGAGCAAAACGGATATTATCTAAAGTGTATTCATGAGCACAAAAAACCAACGTTTCTTCGCAAAAATGTTTGATCTTCTCAAGGGAGTTCAACATTTCCTGAGGTGATCCTTCAAATAAGCGTCCACATCCTAAAGAAAAAAGAGTATCGCCACAAAAAAGCCACTTATGATGACGTTCATAATAAGCGATATGTCCTAAGGTATGACCATCCACAGAAAGTACCACATATTCCATACTCCCGAGCTGCAAAGACTCACCATCTTCTAAAAGGTGAGTGATGTAAGGAATACGACCAGCATCTTTTTTAGAACCATAGATCTGTACATGGGGATACATCTCACGGAGCTCTTTATTACCTCCCACATGATCCCAATGATGATGGGTATTGAAGATAGCATCAAGGCGCCACTGACGTGCCTGCATAAAGATATGCACATCCTCTGCAGTAGCTGGATCCACCACCACAGTGATTTCAGCACCCAAATCTCTGATAATCCATGTGTAATTATCATCCAGTGTTGGTAAACAAAACCATTGCAGATCTTTTCTGTTATCTAGCATCTAAATGAAAGGACCTATATCGACTAACCCACATAACTTACAGACAAAAGACTGGCAAAAATGCATATAAACGGTTCATTGCTTTCCCCGTGTTCATAACTCTCTTACAGAGAATATCACCTTCTGCCATAGTTTAAGAGATAACTTCACAAGCGTTGAGGCATCAAGGTAAAACTCATCACTCATCTCAACATCACCTTCGGTTTTCTGCCGAGATATGTGTAAAACAAATGCCGCATCCTTTGTAAAATCTCCCTCCATAACTTTAAGATACTCTTTCATGGCCTCTGGCCGCACATGCATCGCAACCACATGTTTGCTAAGATCAAATGCAAGCACAACATAGGTAGTAAAGATGGCCTCTCGATGTTGTTTAGATCCATCTTCGGAATACTGATACAAACGAATGTTAACACGATCAGGCAGCACGGTAGATTGAGAGAATGCCCTTTGAGACCATAAGGAAAGCTTTTCTATAACCGATTCACCCCAAAAAACCAGTGTACAACCATGATCGAAATTACAAGGAGCTACATAAAATCCTGCATCTTCAGCATCACCTTCACCGCTATCTTCTTTATCAGTGCCATCAGTGCTGGAGCCCATAACATCAAAAAGCCATTCCACATCATGGATTATCTTATTGGATAGCTTAGAAGATAGTTTATAAGATAGTTTGGAAGCATCATCACCTTGAGACGATAAATCAGGTGTTTCTGTTCCTGGGTTCTGTTCTTGTTTTTGCTCTTGCTCTTGCTTACGCTCAGACTCGCTACCTAATAATAAACCACCGGCTAAAACCAAAGAGGGGTAAAAAGAAATCATCATCAAACCTAAAAGCATCCCTATACGAAAAGTCAACCATAGAGTTATACTTAGTTGCTTTAGTTGCTTTAGTTGCTTTAGTTGCTTTAGTTGCTTTAGTAATTGGGTATATTGCATAATCTCATCTCATAAAATCATAGGACCTACATCATGTCTTTCCATGACAATGTTTAACTTTACACTAACCAACTCACACACTATCACATTCATCACAGCCATGTGACAACTCTTTAGATAGTCTATGACTCTAAGCACATAAAAGTACAAAGTCTAAAAAAGACATATCATGGTAAGTGAAACGTTTTACTCACCAGAGGCCTCACTCGGGAAGTATCTGCCGTAGTACATATTTTAAATCTCTGACAATAAGTTGAAGAGTCTGGACATTCACCAGATCATAAGCAATGGCCAATTCTAAATGCGTACTATCACATAGCTCAATCATACACAAAAATACATGGGCTCTAAGCTTATCTTCACCATAAAGATCTTCCTTATCAAACAGATTACGCTTATATGTAGAGATGACATCTGTACTAAGCCGCTCTTCCATGCCTTCAAGATTTTCCAGTATGAAGTAAGCTATTCGATAACGTAGCTGATCATCAGTAAGGTTTCGATAAGCCTGCAAAGCATCCCCATACTCACTTTCCAAAATATCGATTCTTAGCTGAATTCCATGCTCTCTCCTTGAAACAACATGATGAATAAAGTTCACTGAAGTTAATAATAAAGATTTATGAGGAGATCTACGATATTCTAGCTTTAAATCCTTATTAGCCATCCGAGATATATTATCTATATCCTTATGCCAACTATGCAATAACTCACCACGATTCATATAAGAAGATATATCATCATCATCAAGAGATTCGACAATGCTTTTAAAACGACCCAGTTGATGATGAGTGGATATACTTGAGAAGTACTTCAGTAAATTAAGCTTTACCATAGGTACCCCTTTTACAAAAGAACTTACAGCACTGTCGTTAGAATCTTGTGATAAAGCTCTCAAACGCCTATTCTCTTCGTCTTTTTCAGCTAACTCAATAAACTGATCAAGGACTTTACTTCGCCTTACAGAAATATTATACGATGACGTTTTGTAAAGAGATGCTAAAAACTCTCCATTAGCATCGTCAAGTTGCAAAATTGTCGATAAAAAGATATGCTGATAAGTCCGGTCTTTTTCAATATCTTTAAACACCTCATTGATATTATCCATAGATACGGACACTTTATCTTCTAAGCCTCTTTTTTGTCTACGTCGATTTACTTGAATATTAACTTCTCTAAGAATATCTTCCCCATAATGAGCTGTATTATAGTGAAATATATCCACAAGATCTTCAAAATCTTTGATATTTTTAGAAGAAGGCTGTGTTTTTTTCAAAAATGCATTGCTTACTCCATTATCTTGAAACATCAACTCTTTATGTGTAGCCATATAAAATAGATCGTCTATGATATATTTTCTTATTCGACTGATATTAGATCTATCAACCTTATAGACATCAGAGAACATTAAACTGTTCAATTGACCTTGATGCAAAACAAGTGAATAAAATACATGCTTCTTCTTAGGAGTAACTAGCACGGCAGAGACATATTTTTTAAGTTTCTGCACAGTAATATAACGCAACTCTTGTCCGACGAATTGAGGATGATCTTTAAGCAAATAATATATAAATTGTATAATACTTTCTGGTTTTTCATCAAGATCGCTATTAAAAGACCTATCTAAATCTTCAAGATTCTTAATGCCCATTTTATTATTATTAGGAGCTGTTTTTTCTGGAATATTTCTAAACCCAAAATCCATTTGTAACTTGCCAGTATGAGCAAGTGCAAGCAATTGAGAGAACATGATCTTTTTTTGATTAGCTATAGTACCACTGCTACGCAATTGGTAAAGATCTTGCAAATACACACCACTTGCATCATCAAGACGAAGGATCAATGAGTAAAGAATGTGCTTCTTTTTTTGCGTATTCAAATACAATCTTTCATATCGAGATAATTGATCAATATGAAGATAGTTCAAACTTTGCGTGTTGTATTTACGATAATGCTTTATAAAATGTTCCCATCGAAACACAAGATCTTCAGGCTCCCTCTCTAACATTTCATGATAAAGATTTTGAAGATAACTAAATGGCTTTTCTCCGCTAACTACGGCCTCTACTCTTACATAATGATTGTAATTGCTAATTGTGTTTGTGTTGACTTTTCCTGTAGTAGCTAATTCTTTGAGCTGCTTCAACATTCTGAGTTTAGTTTGGTATATAGCATCTTTTTTCACCCTATAATCACGCGCAATATCTATCATTTTATCTTGATTAAGATGTAAAAGAAAAGAGAAAAATACATGCTTTTTTATCGATGTATCCAATACATGATCCACAAAGTATTGAATGTTTTGTGCTTTCAAAAACGGATAGTTTTCTCCTCTATAGTCATTTTGTTTTTGCAGATACCATAACAAAGTATTGATAATACTTTGAGGATCATCAGCCATGGTTTGTCTAAAAATCTCTGTAAGGGAAGCCACAGCTTTTACATGCTGAATCTTTGCTAACTCTTCGCTATCCTGATCATCTTCTGTGAGATCCTCTTTTGGTGGAACAATAAAAACAGGAGAAGGATCTTCTGGATAGTTTGAATAATCGGACTGTAAATCATCACTCACAGAATCCAAAGGGTAGTTATCTTTTTGAGGTTGAGTTGATGACGCTAATTGACTAACTGCAAGTGGAGCAGAAAAAACGCCCTCACCACCACTCTGCCACAATACCCACTTTTGCCACATGTGATAACTTAACAAAGCTAACCCCGCAAGACCTGTAATATGTGCTGTGTGTTTGTTAGTAACTAAAGGTAAAGGTATTTTACCAAAACGCTGCCATGGCACAGATCTGCTAAAGACCTGGGAGGTATTGTAAGCATGAAGTGGCAATGCTTGAGCATGAACCCGACCAAAAGACATGAGCACTACACTCATACTTAAAGTGATCACAAGCAATAATGAACATCTGCTACAGCTAGCCCTATCACCTAACATGGAAAATGTAGCTGGTATATTTGGTGACCATTTCATAGTATTCATAGTAAGCAAACCCGAGAAGACAGACAGTGTAAGATCATAATAATGATGATGACTATGCTTATTATGGCGCTTATTATAGCGCTTATCATAGCGCTTATTATAGCCCTTATTATAGCGAGGCTGTTCCATAACTTGTCATAAACAGCAACTCTAACACAAACTCACCATAAAATATAAGACACAGTATAAAAAAGGCACAGTATATCCATGTGACAACATGTCTAAGCTTGCAAGTAAGTAAGCAGCCCTACTGAGGTAATACACACATAGCCACCACCCAATCACAAACGGTGGTGATCATAACATGATGGCAGGTAAGTTTCAATATAGAATCATATGCTGAGAGCACTAACCACTGAAATTTCAAAGTCATAGCCAAATATAGCAAACTTTAAAAGCAGAAGATCTAAAAAAGACACACCTTGCTGAATGAAATGCTTTACTGACTAGAAGCGTCAAGAAGCATCTGCCTTAGTACATATTTTAAATCATTGACAATAAGTTGGAGAGTATGAACATTTACTAGTTCATAAGCAATGGTGAATTCTAAGTGTGAACTATCACATAGTTCAATCATACACAAAAATACATGGGCTCTAAGTTTGTCTTCACCTTGAAGATCTTCCTTACCAAACAGATTACGCGTATATGTAGAGATCATATCTGTACTAAGATGTTCTTCCGTGCCTTCAGAATTTTCCAGTATGAAGGCAGCTATTCGATAACGAAGCTGATCATCAGTGAGGCTTACATAAGCCTGCAAAGCATCAGCATACTCGCTATCCAAAATATGGTTTCTTAAATGATTACCACGATCTCTCCTTGAGATAACGTGATGAATAAAATTAACTGTGGTTAATAATAAAGATTTAGATCTATAAGATGTCGTAAGATATTCTGACCTTAAATCCTTGCTAGCCATCAAGGATATATTCTGTATGTCCTTATGCCAATTATGCAATAACTCTCCACGACTCATATAAGAAGATATGTCATCATCATCAAGAGATTCCATAATATCTTTAAAACGACCAAGCTGATGATCAGGGGATATGCTTAAGAAGTGCTTAAGTATATTAAGCTTTACCATGGGCACTCCTTTTGCAAAAGAACTGACAATACTTCCAGTAACACTTTTAGCAGTACTTTCAGCAGCACTTTCAGCAGTACTTTCAGCAGCACCTCCTTGGCTACTAAGATTTTGAGATAAGATACTCGAACCCCTATTTAGTTCGTCTTTTAGCGCTAATTCAATCAATTGATCAAGGGATTGACTTCGCCTCATAGAAATCTTACTTGATGCTATTTTGTAAAGAGACGCTAGATCCTTTCCAGAAGCATCATCAAGTCTTAGTATTGTCGATAAAAATATATGCTGAGAGATCATGTCGCTTTGATTATTTTTATACACTTCATTGATATTGTCCATAGATATAGATACTTTATTTTGTAGACCTCTTTTTTGTCTACGACGATCCACTTGAATATTAACTTCTCTGAGCATGCCTTCCCAACGATGAACTTTATCATAATGAAACGTGTCCACAAGATCATCAAAATCTTTGATATTTCTAGGAGAAGGAGTAGTTTTCTTCAAAAATGCACTGCTACCTCCATTATTAGAAAATGTCAATTCTTTATGTGTAGCCATATAGAATAGATCATCTATGATAGATCTTCTCATTCGACTGATACTTACCGTACTAACCCCATAAGCCTTAGAAAAAATGATACCATTCATTTGATCTAGATTCAAAACAAGTAAATAAAACACATGCCTTTTTTTAGAATCAACAAGCGCTGTAGAGATGTATTTTTTAAGCCTCTCCACAGTGATATAACGAAACTCATCTCCCACGAATTGAGGATGATCTTTAAGCAAGCTATATAAAAATTGTATAATACTTTCTGGTTTTTCATGAAGATCTCCATAAAAAGATTTATCTAAATCTTCAATACTCCTAATGACGATTTTGTTTTTTTCAGATGCTGTATTTCCTGAAAGATTTCTAAATATGAAATTCATTTTTAACTTGCCAGTATGAGCAATATTAAGCAGTTGAAAGAACATAGTCTTTTTTTGACTAGATATAGAAACGCTACTACTCAATTCGTAAAAATCTGTCAAATACGAACCATTTGCCTCATCAAGGCGAAGGACTAATGAATAAAAGATGTGCTTCTTTTTTTGAGTATTCAAATACAATTTTTCATATCGAGATAATTGATCAATATGAAGAAAATTCAAACTTTCTTTATTGTATTTATGATAATGCTTTAAAAAATATTTACATCGAGATACGAGTTCTTCTGGGCGATTCTCTAACATTTCTTGATAAAGATTTTGAAGATAGCTAAACTCTCTTTCTCCACTAGATACGGCTTCTGCTCTGGAATAATGGTAGTAGTTATTTTTATTTATTTTTCCTGTAATAACGAGTCCTTTGAGCTGCTTCAACATTTTGACTTTTGTCTGATATATTACAGTTTGTGTTACCCTAGAATCACGAGCAATATCTACCTTTTTATCTTGATTAAGATGTAAGAACAAAGAAAAAAATACATGCTTTTTTATTGATGTATCCAATACATGATCCACAAAGTATTGGATATTTTTTGCTTTCAAAAACGGATAGTCCTCTCCTCTATAGTCATTTTGTTTTTGCAGATGCCATAACAAGGTATTGATAATACTTTGAGGTTCATCAGCCATAGTTTGTCTAAAAATCTCTGTAAGAGAAACCACAGCTTTTACATGCTGAATCTTTGCTAACTCTTCGCTGTCTCTATCATCTTCTGTGAGATCTTCTCTCGGTGGAACAATAAAGACAGGGTAAGGATCTTCTGGATAGTTTGAATAATCAGACTGTAAATCATCACCCACAGAATCCAAAAGATAGCTGTCTTTTTCAGGTTGAGTTGATGACGCTAATTGACTAACTGCAAGTGGAGCAGAAAAAACGCCCTCACCACCATCCTGCCACAAAACCCATTTTTGCCACATGTGATAACTTAACAGAGCTAACCCCGCAAGACCTGTAATATGTGCTGTGTGTTTGTTAGTAACTAAAGGTAAAGGTATTTTACCAAAACGCTGCCATGGCACAGATCTACTAAAGATCTGGGAGGTATTATTGTAAGCATGAAGTGGCAATGCTTGAGCATGAACCCGACCAAAAGACATGAGCACTACACTCATACTTAAAGCGATAACAAGCAATAAAGAACATCTGCTACAACTAGCCCTATCACCTAACATGGAAAATGTAGCTGATATATTTGGTGACCATCTCATAATATTCATAGTAAGAAAACCTAAAAAGACAGACAGTGTAAGATCATAATAATGATGATTATACTTATTATGGCGCTTATTATAGCGCTTATTATAGCGAGGCTGTTCCGCAATTTGTCATAAACAGCAACTCTAACATAGACTCACCATAAAATATAAGACACAGTATAAAAGAGGCAAAGTATGTCCATGTGACAACATGTCTAAGCTTGCAAGTAAGTAAGTAGCCCTACTGAGGTAATGCATACATAGCCACCACCCAATCACAAACGGTGGTGATCATAACATGATGGCAGGTAAGTTTCAACATAGAATCATATGTTGAGAGCACTAACCACTGAAATTTCAAAGTCATAGCCAAATATAACCAACTTTAAAAGCAGAAAATCTAAAAAAGACACGCCTTGCTGAATGAAACCATTTACTGACTAGAAGCATCAAGAAGCATCTGCCGTAGTACATACTTTAAATCATTGACAATCAGTTGGAGGGTATGAACATTGACTAGTTCATAAGCAATGGTGAATTCTAAGTGTGTACTATCACATAACCCAATCATGCACAAAAACACATGGGCTCTAAGTTTGTCTTCACCTTGAAGATCTTCCTTATCAAACAGATTACGCGTATATGTAGAGATGATATTTGTACTAGGGGGCTCTTCCATACCTTCAGGATTTTCCAGTATGAAAGCAGCTATTCGATAACGTAGTTGGTCATCAGTAAGGCTTCGATAAGCCTGCAGAGCATCAGCATACTCGCTATCCAAGATATGGCTTCTTAAATGATTACCACGATCTCTCCTTGAGACAACGTGATGAATAAAATTCACTGTGGTTAATAATAGAGATTTATAAGATGTCGTAAGATATTCTGACCTTAAATCCTTGCTAGCCATCAAGGATATATTTTGTATGTCCTTATGCCAATTATGCAATAACTCTCCACGACTCATATAAGAAGATATGTCATCATCATCAAGAGATTCCATAATATCTTTAAAACGACCCAGCTGATGATCAGGAGATACACTTGAGAAGTGCTTAAGTATATTAAGCTTTAACATGGGCACTCCTTTTGCAAAAGAACTGACAGTACTTTTAGAAGCATCTTTAGCAGTACCTTCTTGGTCATTAAGATTTTGAGATGAAATCTTCAAACGCCTATTCTCTTCGTCCTTTAGCGCTAATTCAATGAGATGATCAAGGACTTTACTTCGCCTTATAGAAATCTTATCTGATGGTATTTTGTAAAGAGACACTAGATCCTCTCCATAAGCATCATCAAGCCTTAGTATTGTCGATAAAAATATATGCTGAGAGATCATGTCGTTTTGATTATTTTTATACACTTCATTGATATTGTCCATAGATATAGATACTTTATTTTGTAGACCTCTTTTTTGTTTACGACGATCTACTTGAATATTAACTTCTCTGATCATATCTTCCCGATGATGAACTGTATCATAATGAAATATATCCACAAGATCATCAAAATTTTTGATATTTCTATAAGGAGGAGTGGTTTTTTTCAAAAATGCATTATTTACTCCATTATTACGATATGTCAATTTTTTATGTGTAGCCATATAGAATAGATCATCTATGATATATCTTCTTGTCCGACTGATACTAGCTGCATTAACCTCATAGAGCTTAGAAAACGTCAAAGCACTCATTTGACCTGGATTCAAAATAAGCAAATAAAATACATTTTTCTTTTTAGAATCAACTAGCACCGTAGAGATGTATTTTTTAAGTTTTTCCACAGTGATATAACGCAATTCTTGGCCCGCAAATTGAGGATGGTCTTTAAGCAGATTATATAAAAATTGTATAATACTTTTTGGTTTTTCATGAAGATCTTTATAAAAAGATTTCTCGAAATATTCAACACCCTTAATAACTGCTTTATTATTAGGCGTTGTTTTTTCTGCAAGATTTCTAAACCCGAAATCCATTTTTAACTTACCAGTATGAGCGAGGTTAAGTAATTGAAAGAACATATTCTTTTTTTTGATAGCTATAGAACCACTGCCTCGCAATTCGTAATAATCTCTCAAATACACACCATTTGCCTCATCAAGGCGAAGGACTAATGAATAGAAGATGTGCTTCTTTTTTTGAGTATTCAAATGCAATGTTTCATATCGAGATAATTGATCGATATGAAGATAATCCAGGCTTTCCTTATTGTATTTATGATATTTTTTTAAAAAATATTCCCACCGAAACACGAGCTCATCTGGGCTACTCTTTAGCATTTTTCTATACAACTTTTGAAGATAACTAAAATCTCTTTCTCCACTAGATACGGCCTTTATTTTTGGGTAATGATTGTAATAGTTATTTGTGTTTATTTTTCCTGTACTGCCTAGTTCTTTAAGCTGATTCAATACTTTGGTTTTTATTTGATATATTGCGGCTTGTGTTACCATATATTCACGCGCAATATCTGCCTTTTTATCTTGATTAAGATGTAAGAAAAAAGAGAAAAATACATGTTTTTTAATAGATGTATCCAATATATGATCCACAAAGTATTGAATGTTTTGTGCTCTCAAAAAAGCAAAATCCTCTCCTCTATAGTCACTTTGTTTTTGCAGATGCCATAACAAGGTATTGATAATACTTTGAGGATCATCAGCCATGGTTTGTCTAAAAATCTCTGTAAGGGAAGCCACAGCTTTTACATGCTGAATCTTTGCTAACTCTTCGCTGTCTCTATCATCTTCTGTGAGATCTTCTCTTGGTGGAACAATAACAACAGAAGAAGGATCTTTTGAATAGTGTGAATGATCTGACTGCAAATCACCACCCACAGAATCTAAAAGATAGCCATCTTTTTCAGATTGAGTTGATGACGCTAATTGACTGATTGCAGCTGAAGTAGAAAAGAGTTCCTCAGTACCACTCTGCCACATAACCCACTTTTGCCACATGTGATAACTCAACAGAGCTAGCCCTGTAAGACCTGTAAAGTGAGCTGTGTGTTTGTTAGTAACTAAAGGTATTTTACCAAAACGCTGCCATGGCACAAATTTGCTAAAGACCTGGGGGGTGTTATAAGCATGAAGTGGCAATGCTTGAGCATGAACACGCCCAAAAGGCATGAGCACTACACTCATACTTAAAGTGACCACAAGCAACAAGAAACATCTTCTACAACGAGTCCTATCACCTAACATGGAGAATGTAGCTGATATATTTGATAACCATTTCATAGTAAGCAAACCTGAAAAGACAGATAATATGAAGCCATAATAACGATGCTTATTATATTATAGCAAGGCTGTTCCACAACTTGTCATAAACAGCAACTAGCAACTCTAACACAGACTCACCATAAAAGATAAGGTACAGCATCAAACGTTTAAGAATTCATCATGAAAGAAGTAAAGTCATTTCATGTGACAACGAGTCTAGGCTTGCAAGTAAGTAAGTAGATCTACTGATGGTAAAACCCATATAGCCACCAACCACCCGAAAACGGTGGTGATTGTAACATGATGCCAGGTGGGTTTCAATATAGAATCATGTGTTATGGGCACTCATGAGATCTAACAATGTGTTTTTTCTACGATTTTAAAGAAGCAAACATCATAAAAGTTAGCGTAGCTAAAAGGGATTACATATAAAAAGCATCTATCTATAAGATAGAAGATAGATGGATGAGCAATAATAGCTCTACCACTTATTGCTTTAGTACCTTAAGTAGCTAAAGAGCCAAATGCCCGTAGATCACACCATAACATATAACAGATGGGATAGATACAACCATCGGAAAGACAACAACAATGACTAGTAGTAGTCTAGATAAGCCCTGCTAAATATCTAGATCCCATAAACACAAAAAACAAAGATATATACATACCTTCACCCAGGAAGCGTTCGTTAAACTTCTGCTTTAATTGTCCGACACGTTCTCGCAAATTACTGTCATGCTTCCTATGGATAAAGAATGAAGCAGTAAACAACTATTTAGTGTTTTTTAATTTTTGATCCTGAAGCGTGAGCTCTGAGTGATGGACTCTATCTAAGAGTAGCAGTGATAGAAGTTGCGATAATGGAACAGATCAACCCACAGAAAAGCACAACCATTGAAGATAAATTGTATCAAATCTATGCGCAAAAATCATGGCCTCATTATAAGGCTTATCATTCTGTCTCTTTCCTTAAGTATGATCCAAGCTTGCAAATCCAAAAAGGAGAAGATATCAGGATCATCTTGTGGTAGTGATGCTAGACTAGCTAGTAACTTATATAACGATCCTGAAGTTTCCCTAGATACCTATAGTGGGCTAAGTTTTGGATCACACCTAACTTGGAGAAAGACCGAAGCTGACGACGAAACGAGTTCAGCTATCAAATCGTGCGCCTCTGTGATGTCTCTTGAAATAGAAAATGAAAAACTTGTTGCTTATGTAGGAACCGCTTATCACTGTCTTCGCACCATGGCCGAAGAAGATACAAGTGGAGAAGCTGATGAATATGCCTTCTACTTAAACATTGACCCTGATTCAACATGTGAAATAAAAGCAAAAGGTAAAACACCAAATTTTGTTAAGGTACCTTTTGACCTCAACAACTCAGAATATCTAAAGCAGCTCACAGGTAAAGTGCAACGACTTAAAAGCTACGATCCAAATATGGATATAGCTAAAAACGATAGAACATGGTTAGAAAAAAGCTTTAATGTCATCCCTAACCCTAGCCATGAAAATATCCTTAAACAAGTCCGAGAAAATCTAAAATTATCAGATAACATAGTCGACAACATGGCCACTTTTAACATCAATTTTGATCGTTATAGTTGCAGCACTTCCTCAGAACTCAACACAAATAATCAAAACCCAAGTTATGCCAAATTTCATAACTTTGTGAGTGGCAAAGCACAAACAAGACCTAAACCTCAAGTATCTAATGCCTGTTTTCTCTCAAGTGATGTCGTATTTTTTAAAATCTACCTAGATAAGTTCTATCTTCAATCAAGAGCTATTGCAAAATGCCTGGCAACATCTTATTTAAAAACTGAGAACTCAGACCGCAAAGCTGTCCCTATTAAACTAAGCATGGGACATCATCCTCAACGACAATCCGAATGGAGCAAAGCCGTTGTATCCTTCCACAATGAAGCACTCAAACTGAATAACCAACATCAAGCAAGTATATCACCAGATGTTGAAGCTCATCATAGAAACATGTTTAACCAGACCATGGAGAAAACCTTTCGTGATAAAGATGATCTCATCAACCACGGTACTGAAGATGAACATGATGACTTTATGTTAAATGTCCATGAAATAGGTGGTACGCAATCAGATCAATACCATTTACGTCTATTAACTTTTCATAAACAGCCTGCCGAGGAACATTTGCAGTTTAAAAATTTAAAACTTGCTTACACCAAAAATCAATTAGAAGTTGACGGTGACTTTATGGAATTATTTGGCAATATTTATGCCATTTTTCTTAGACATTGGGGCGTTTCTTTGATGCTAACAGGCCTAAAAATTCACCCAGGATCTAGTGGATCATTAATGATTGCTGGAAACGACAAGGCCGGATATGAAGTCATGACAGCGCTTTATTCCAAAGATGGAAGAGAATATAACACCACTGACATAGCTATCGATTCGGGCGAGTCCATCGGCCTTTTAAAGTCTACAACGTATACAACACAACTCATCGATAACAATACATATAATAACGATTCTACCCATGCTGAGTTAGCAAACAGTAATACAACGACACAAACACCACATAGTCAAGATCAAGTTAAAAGACAAGAAAGCCGTAAGAATCAAAGTACCGCAGATGCTAAAGATGATACCGATTTAAACCGTGAACCTAACTGTCCTTGATAATCAAACATGTCTCATTTTAACCTCTACTATTCTATAACCTCACAAATAAGCCAAGACTATGATTTACTGTTATAAAACATCCACAATCAAAGACAGCTCTTATGTCCTAAGTACTATACTGCATATCTTAGTTATGCTGATGATCACAACTTCATGTAACCTAATTAAAACTGACAAAGATTCAGAACTAAAAAAACTAGAACAGATTAGCATGAGAAGAACCCAACCACGATTTATACCTATTGAAAAAAATCCAGGAAAATTTTATTACTATCGATTTTTACAATGCAACAACACAGACAATATAGAACCCATTAGAGAAATTGTTACAGACGTTAAAGTTGACCAAATTTCTCGTGCACAACTCTTTGCAGATAATGGTCTAAATAAACGTTATCAATACTTAGATTGCCTTCTTTGGTATCACGCCAAGCCCAATGAAATCATTCACGCTCAACGTAATTGTGGTGTTAAATTTCTTTGCAGTGTAGATATAGAGAATCAAAGAGATTGCAAATACTTTCTCAATGAAGCCATCGCAAAAATCAAAACAAAAAAAGATATAACTCTCAATTATTTAAAAGATAGTCCCAGTTATTCCAGCCACTCTAATCACCCTGTTCAAAAAGTATGCACATCTCTCTTCCCTCTAGAATAATCGAACTCCTGAACAATCAAAACATGAAACAAAGTATTGCCAAGATCACAGTAACAGTAAGCTCTTGGCTCGTTGCTATCAGAAGATGGCAGCATAAGAGAAAAGTTATTGCTGAGATAGTTAGCAAAGACTAAACGTTAAATTTCACTAGATATCTATCAATACCATAGCAGATTTACCTCTTCTTTTACAATCAAAGAGCCCGGCTTTTGATCTGATTTCTCCATAGATCACATTTTGCGGACCTTCTTTTTTTACTTTTACGGGCACTCTCAAATAGAACCATCAAAATCGCATACAAGTGAACACAACTACAATAAAGCAAGTAATATCTATATACATTAAGTGCTAGCAAAAACAACATCCAAGTTGTTGTGAATTTTAAAACAGTTGGCTTTGTATGTAGCAAATAGGCTTAATTATTCATCTTATCTATTCATCTTATCTCTGCTAATGGGGGTGTTTTATTGACTTTATCTACGAATGATCCCTATCTTTGACTTATGCTCAATTAAATGTTGGCTTTTATCCATAATTGGACTGGTTCTTCGTCAGGTTTTTGTTTTTTATAGCCGTACCTCTTGTCCTCTGAAGCATCAATTTTATTTGCTTTTTGAATAGCATTATGGGTAAATTCTTTAATTTTCTGCTCCTCATTATTTTTACGATGCTTTAATTTACTAGCACCTGTCTTTCTTTTTATACGATCAGTACCCATCCTGTTCAAGCCAAGGTCATAAATGTCTGCTGCATACTGAATCACCGTAATGAATAGATCATTAAAATCTTTGAGATGATCCTTTCTAAATCGACAAATTGTTCTGAAACTAGGGAAGTTACCACCACATAAAAACATTAAAGGTATGCTTTTGCGGAGTTGCTTTTCTATATCACGAGAAGAGAATATGCCATTAATATAGGAATAGCACAAGACACCCAGCATCATTAATGGGTCATGAGCTGCTCTACTGGGTGTCTTTCTATTTTTAAATCTATCATAAAAAGGTTTGAGATGACCTTTTTCGTAGAGCTTATTTAAGAGAGTAGAGAGAAAATAACAAAAGTGATCTTTAGGCAACCAATCCTTTGGGTTAGGTGGTAGGAAAGAACCTTGCATTGGATTGTATGGTTTAAATTTAATTTTTGGGTCTATCATTATAAATCCTATTGTTTAAGAAAAGATATCAGACAAAACAACTTAACACCACGATATCATATTATAACATAAACAACAATCAATACATAATAATTATAAAACAATACAATTTACATCGAATTATTATGAGTAATATCACATATTCTATAATATTGACTTTGATCATTTATACAAAACAATCCCCAAGAAATCACAACCCTTAGAGCAATAAACTGATTTGTCACATTTTAACACAACCCTAACCATACTGAAACAAGCAGACCAGCTTGCTCACAACGAACAAAGAAGTCAACGCTAAAGATATGGATGATACCAAAAAAGTGGAAAGACAGTGTAAACGAGTCATCCACTACCTCGGTATTGCGGCACAAGAAAAGAAGCCTTGATTCCAGTGTCAAGAAGTTTCTGATGATGAAAGATGATTATCGCTACATCTTACTCTTCACTCTTTTGCTTACACAGTCTACCATGAGTATTATACTACAAAAATAAATTGTGGTGTGACTTTGTTTTTTCAAAAGATCCAAGATACCACCTTATATCTATTTTATTATGAGTATTTTGTCAATAAGAGACCCACTCTGAGTTTGAAAGTTTGAATATATGTTTACCCATGGACATGCAAAAGGGACGTACCATGGCATGCTAGAATGCTCAGCCGTGGACAAAGGGAACATGACAGTGATGCTACAGCAAGCCAAAGCCACAAAAAAGACCCAACATAGTTTCGCAATGCAGCTCTCATATCAGCTATGATCTCTACACAAGTCTCAAAGATCCTCTTGATGTAAGCTCTACCATCCCTTATGAATTATGACCGTTGTCATAGCTATCCAATACCGGCACGCAAGAAGTATGGCGTACAATACACAACCCTCTGAGATCCCAGCAAGAGTGAGAAGAAACGGACACATCAAAAACACCTTCTAACACTGTGTAACTCCTTGACGTTAGCACGCTACACCGATGCCATAACAGCCGTTTTACTTTCAATAAACACTTAGGGACATTCCATTACCTATCCTTTTAACCTTTTTTCACCAAACCAAGTAGTGGCATAACTTGCAAACAAACACCAAATAGGTACCTATTTAGCCAACACGACTCTTTTTTGTGCATTCTATCTAAAACCCAAAAGCCCATTAAATTAATATTTTACAATGTCGATGAAGGGAGCTGGAGCATTTTATATACCTTGCCATTTTAATCACCAGATATCATCAAATATAGAAGAAAATCATGTTACAAAACTCTTATGGCACTCATGTTTGTTGTTCAAGATTCTTTCCATCTCACTTCCATCTTTGCGCATTACTTTTAAGCGTAATTGTATGGGGGTGTTCTGAGGCCTCTATGACAGACACGCAGTCTAAAAGTGACGTAGATAATGCCAACGCAGCTGGGCAAAAAAGCGATCTGGCTGCGGACGCTCCAGACACACCCGCTGAGGCCTCTAAGGTACAGAGTAACTTTAGAACGGATCTTCCTCCAGATCTTGAAAAAGATAGAGATAAGCTCGCAGAATATTTCTGCTCCAAAGGACATACAGATTCAAGCCTACCTTCTACTCAAAAACCTACTCATCTCAAAAAGATGTTAGGCCTCGTTAAATGTAGAGTACAAGAACAAGATAGTTGGTTAGATAACAGCTATCTTTATAGCACTAACAGTGAAACTGCTTGCAAGAATCAAACAGCATATCTGCTCGATGAAGTATTGAACTTTCAAGGTGATGAAGGCACAGGAGAAAAATGGCTAGAAAGCGCCTGCAAAGCCATTGCAGATAAGGTTTTTACTCCCCAGAGAATCAAAAGCTATGAAAAAGATGGCAGCCGAAAATCTCTGGCATCTTTGAAATCAGAGTTGGAATCTCTTCTTAAAAGCACCGATCCGTTTGTATTTCTTCCCGGGATTACAGATACCAGTGGAGACGACAACCAAATGGAAAGCTCAAGCACTGACATTCAGCGCATGCTCGCCTATTCTCTTTTTCGTCTCAATCATAACTGCTCTACCGTCATGGATACAGAAAAGTTTGACAACAAGATTACAAAAGATGCTGGCGAAGGCAGCGTAAAAGCTCATTATATTTACACGCGACATAATGCAGAATCTTATAACGATATCTCCGAAAATCCCTTTTCCGAAGAGCTTACCATGGCTTGGCCATCTATTGCTCAACATGTGAATGTATGGACTTGGAAAGCTGTTGGATTTACCGACACTAAGAATGGTCGATTCACTGGTGCTAATGCTATCACTGCTAGAACAGCTGCTGAATCTAAGGAGCTTCCTACAAAAAACAAATTATTGGCTAATTTATGGAAAAATTGGTATCAATATGATCGTAACTTTGAGCTTGTAAGCCCCTCTATTGCAAAAATCACAACTCCTAGAACTTCAACCTCTTCTGATGCTATAACACCCTTACGAGTTATTACTTCCAGCTGTGATGCCTCTGCTTACTATCGCCATAAACAGCACGTGGGAGGAGATAAGGCAAAGCAAAAAGCCGCTGTAAAAAAAATTGGAGACTCCTACCGTTTATTTTCAGATTACGGCTATGGCAACAGCTTTTTTGACCATACAGACTTTCACAACACAGAACATAACATTAAAGTAAAATACGTCTTACCTCATAACATATCCAAATTCAACAAAGCAAATACCAGCACTACCGATGATATAGAATATGGAAAGCCACCTGAAGGTTTTAGATGTAAACTTTCATATCGGGGAGACCGTAACTCGGGACAAGAGGTAACAGCAGTAGTGCAATGCTGGAGTGAAGAAAAAGATGATTGTCAAAAGTCATCTAAAACTCACAGCTTACAATTTGCCCGTGATGATGGTGATAATAATCCTATTTTTAATCTAGGACCTATGGTGGAGCCCTTTACTCCTATTGCTAAAGGAAAATATCGTGAAATCTATTTTCGAAGCAATAGCAACATACTAAATAATCCAGGTCAATTTCTTGGGTTTGGTGATGTTAAAAAAAGTTATATTCCCGATACTGCCACTTGGAATCCTGATACTCCTCCTGATAAATGCGCACTCACCTTAGACGACGACCAATTTATAAAGTTTTTTAACATAAGTTTGCCAGACCAATCCTTTCAAGGATATGATCTTTGTGGAAGTAAAAAAGGAGAAGGGCCTAAAAAATTCTTTACTTATCTCAAAAATACCCAAGTATCTGTTAATCACGATGCTACTTATTTTGGATCGTCACAATCTTTTAAAAAGAAACACAAAAATCATTGTCAATAAAAATAGCTTAAAAGATGTTATCTATAAAAAATGAAAAAACTATACCGTGAGGATTTAATATATCATAATCAACAAGCCTAGAATCCATACAGGATTATGAGTTCTCTACGAAATACCTTCTTCTTTTGACATTTATCACCGTGCAGATATAGAACATCAAACACATAACAAAAATGACAATAACAGCAAGATTGAATGCGTGACCGTCAGAAGATCACAAGACAGGAGAAGGTTCTTTGCTAAGATACTTAGCTAATACTAAACGTTGAATCTCACTGGACCCTTCACCAATACGCAGCAAAGCTGCATCACGGAAATAACGCTCCACAGGCGAATCTTTCATCAATCCTTTAGCACCCCATATCTGCTGACCTTCTGTGGCACAAAATACAGCGGTTTCGGAGCCATAAAGCTTAGCTGCTGCAGCAAGATGACCAAAGGGCATTTTGCTCATTTTTGCCCTACAAGCACGAGAGATCAAATCTTCAGCAGCAAGAATTTTACAATACATATCAGCCAACTTAAAGCCCACAGCTTGATGTTCAATGATAGGTTTAGAGAACGTTTTTCTTTGTTTACTATAGCTCAATGAATGATCAAACACGCCTTTGGCAAGCCCTAATCCCATAGCAGCAATGGATAAACGCCCTCCATCAAGGGTGGCTAACATTTGTTTATGCCCCAAACCACAAGTACCAAGCAATGCCGATGAAGGCAGTCTTACTTGAGAAAATATCAACTCTGCAGTGGTGGTGCCTCGCCACATCATCTTGCCCTTCATGGGACGTTGCTCAAAGCCAGATGCAGTAGTGGGTACTAAGAAACACGAAAAACCTTTTTGACCATCTTTTTCTGTTTTAGCCAATACAGTAGCTCCACCACACCTTGAAGTTCCACAATTGGTTATCCAAGCTTTTGTGCCATTCAGCTCCCATTGATCATCATCTTTATGATATACAGCAGTGGTGGTGATATTTTGAATATCCGATCCTGATGAAGCTTCAGTGAGCCCAAACCCCCACAACTCCCCTTTACTAAGACGAGGTAAGTAAAGTTGTTTTTGTTGTTCATCTCCATAAGCATAGAGTGATGCTAAAGCCAAAGAGTTATGTGATGCCACTGTTGCAGCAGCAGAAGCATCCACTCGGGCCAGCTCTTCAATAGCTACCAAATAACTCTCTTCATCCCATCCTAGTCCGCCATAAGCAGGATCAAGAGAACAGGACATGAATCCAAAATGGGTTAATTTATCCAAGAGATCATGGCAAAATTCTTCATTTTCATCAAGTCTTGCAGCCACTGGAACAATATGTTGGTGAGCAAATTCACGTACCTTTTGACGTCTTTTTAAAAGAGAATCACTCATGTTTATTATACCTTTCATGTTTTTGCACGGTTTGAGACTTGGTTTGCATAATGCTATAAGATGCATAACGCCATTGTGGAATGATATCCTCTTTTAAAGCTTTTTTAATGGCACAATCAGGCTCATGAAGATGATAGCAGGGCTGAAATTTACAACCCAATAATGCTTGAAATTCAGGAAAACCCATCGCCACCTTTGATAGTAACAAAGGATCAAGTAACATCGTCTTAATACCAGGGGTATCCATGATCATGCCGCCTTTATGAAGCTCCACAAGCCGTGAAGCAGAGGTGGTGTGTCTGCCATAAGCTGTTTGATCAGCAGATGCTACTTTGCAAGGAGTTATGCCACCACTGTAATTAATGAGCGTGCTTTTACCTACTCCTGACAACCCACTCACTATGGACACCTTACCTTGAAACAAAGAGTGGCTCAAAGAGCTAAGATTCTCTCTATCATGAATACTTAACCGAAAAGTAGGAATAGAAAGCTGAGAAAGGTAATGAATACGATCATCAATGATTTTTTGTTGATGGTGATTGACTTTATCCCATAAATCCATTTTGGTAAACACACATACCACAGCCATATCTTGAATCATGGCAAGAGTAAGATATTGATTAATGAGATGCCATGAGATTTCAGGTGCTGTAATGCTAGATACCACTATGATTTGATCAATATTTGATCCCAGCACGTGACGTCTCTTTTCACAGAAAGGATCCTGCCTTACCAAAGCATTCCAGCGCCTACGACGGTGAATAATTTGACAAGAATGATGATCTCTTTTAATCACCACCACATAATCCCCCACAGTAATGAGACTTTTTTCACTACGAGGGGCATAAAGGAATTTTCTCGATATAGAAGCAAGAAACGCTTTTTGTCTTTGTATATCTCCACAAGGCTCCATAGGAGCAAGCAATGCTTTATGCTTATGTAATTCAAAAACTATGCAGTAGAGATAATCACTGCTAGAAGAACTATTTCTAAGACTACTATCAAATAATTCAGGGCTAATCTCAAAGCTCTCAGCAAGTAACGATGTTGCCGAATAACCTTTAGTTTTAAGTCGTTCTTGACTTGCAGGCAAGCGTGATAAGCTTTGAGATTTTAAAGCTTGAGCCCAATCTTTACGCAACCAATTCTTTGTCACATAATCCTCTTGTCACATAATCCTCTTGTCACATAATCCTCTTGTCACACAGCCCTCACCGCTTAGCCTTTGGTCGTCTGAATCTACAAACAGCTTACAGATACTTATCTCTTTTTTTCTTTAAAAACCATAAAAACTTTCATTCCTAGATAATTTTATAATTTTACCTTAAATATCCACTCAAAAGCATATACCAACAATTTAAAACCAGAAACGATATCCAACACTATTCGTAGAATACTTATCGATATAAAAACACATGCGCTTGTAGAAAACTTTTCAAATATATCCACAAAAAATGAACTACTCTTATGGTCTCATAAGTCTTTTCATACATCTTAAATATTCATTCAAAAAATTATCCTAAGAAATGATCCTATTTATCGGTTTTACCTGAGAGTCCCTTATTTCAAAAATCACAAGCATTTTTGATATTATTTTTAAATTCTTTCATATTTTCAAAAAAATATCGATGTGTGATACACAAACACATATTTATTATACGCCTGGTTCGCCTCATTCATACCTTACCACTTACATATCTCATATAGGTAAATAGATACTAAAATCTAAAGCTCATAACATCTAAACACTCTCTTTGCGTATCATAAGTGCTGATATCTCTCAGAGCATCACATTCGAAAATCATCACTTTAAAAGAAGTTTTTGTACTTTAAGGTAACAACCTAACAACGAGCTGTTGCTGTTATGGATCATGCATGTTAGGATACCTTGAGATATCTGATCATCATAGAAAAAGCTAAATCACAGACGGCATATACAGACACACGCAGACACACATAAACCCGAACCAGCAAAGACAACAGCTTTCCATATTGCTACACAACATCTATCTATTAACACGTTAGATACTCTCAGCTTTTCACACCTTTTCACACAGCAAGAGCACACGACCATGACTACCGATACACCTCAGGACAAACCTGAAGATACACCCTCTAGTAATCCTCCTAAGACAACTCCTGAGACAGCTCCTAAGACAACTCAAAACAACGAGAAAAAATCACGACTTACCTGGCTGATTTTAACAGCTGTGGTTGTTGTTGCTGCAATTGTCATCTACTTTTCTGTATTCTCATCATCACCACAAAACACGGTGACAGATCAACAGAATCAACAGAAAACTCAGCCTCAAACATCTGAAACGCAACCGACAAGCAATTCGTCCGTAACAGAATATCGTTCTCAAAGTGAAAATACACCTTCCACCTCCACCCTTACAAAAGGATCATCTGTGTTAAAAAAAGAAGACAAAGTCGTTGGATCAGGAACAGAAGTCAAAGAAGGTATGTCTGTCAGTGTGCATTATAGAGGCACGTTTGCCGATGGCACTGAATTTGATAGCTCTTACAAACGCAACCAGCCATTTTCTTTTGTGGTTGGTAAAGGAAGTGTAATTCAAGGATGGGATCAAGGCTTACTTGGAATGAAGGTGGGAGGAGAACGCACTCTTGTCATCCCTCCAGAGTTAGCTTATGGAGCAGGCGGTATTCCGGGTGCTATTCCTGCCAATGCCACTCTTACATTTGAAATAAAACTTATGGATGCTCAATAATCATCCTTCGACTTTTTTAAGAGGTTGCGTCTCTTCTTTAAGTTGAGACGTTTTTTCTTTATCTGGTTGATCGTGCTCTTTTGCGTGACTCACCACCTCTTCTGACGCACCATCACCTGCTGATGAGGATATTTCTTCCATGATATTCACTTGCTTATTGATGATTTGGTGAAGAGTACTCGCTTGATCCATCTCTCGCTTAGGGATATGGAACTTGCCAGGTTCCTGCTCAGCCTTCTGGGAAGGCTGATCTATGGAGTTATTAGCGAGGATTTTCTTCTTTAAAGATGCCCTCGAAGACACCTTGATCTTGCCAATGATTTTACGGATACGTGCAATTTCACTTTCCATTTTAAACACATTCCGGTGATCTCTTTTCAGATCTGTTAATGAAGGGATCACATAATCTTTATCATAAATAAGACGTCTGGACCACTTACTCACTGTGGGCCAGTGATCTTGTTCGTATTGATTGGAAAAAGATACGTAACGCGATATATGCATAAAAAAGATTTTTTTATATTGGACTTTCCAGAAATGAAAAGCTAGATATCCCACAAGCCCCACACCAATACCACCTACTAGTAGCATCAACTTATCTTCTAGAGATGGAGCTGAAAACAAACTAGCCAGTGCATCGATTACAGAAAAAGAAGAAAACCGGGATATACCTCCTATCAAAACCACCACAGCAAGTAACACCATGGCTACACGCACGTACAAACGTCTATAACGGTTCCTATAAGCTTGTAACACCTTTAGAAGCAAACGCAGTCGATGGCTATGCGTTTCCACATACGTGGCAAGATGATCCATACGTTTACGCGGTACATCAAGAATATGTGCCACAATCTCTTCTTTTTGATAAGCTGCCTCTTTCAGATAGGCACGCAATAAAGCATCCTGAATATGACTAAGATCAGCATGGCCTTGTGTGGTGTAGGTGAGGAAAATGCGAGGGATATCTTTTCTGCCAGTCATCTGTGAAAGATTCCAACACAAAGCCCCATAAACCCTCACTAAATCATCAATACTTTGACATTCATCCACACGATTCAAAATAAACATAATACGATCTTCACCGGTGTAACGGGGAAGAACATCACGCAAAGATAAATACGATTCACGTACTGTGCCGGCTTTATGAGAATCAAATAATAGCAAAACCAAGTCAGCCACAGAGGCTAACTCACCAATCACTTCAAAATAATTGTAACCACGATCATTTTCTGAAATACTATCAAGCATTCCAGGTGTATCAATAATATCGATATGACGTAAAATATCTGACTTTACTTCTTTAAGACGAAAATGCGAAAGAAAACGCTCACCTTGATCTTTAAGACGCTTAAAAGGCAAAGCATCATCACTGAGCAATACTCTTCCCTCACGCTCCGTTACCTCACCATCATGACTCGCAGATGATTGGCTAGATCCATAGCGAATCACCGAAAAACTATCATCGGTGGGAGCTTGCCCAGTGCGTTGTATAGGTGATCCCAACAGATGATTGATAAACGTTGATTTGCCTGCTGAATAATTGCCAATAACCAAGACAATAGGCTTCCATTGCACAGCACTGCTTAAATTGCTTTCAAAGTACGCATACTTTTTAGCCGTATTCGCTAGCCGCTGTTCCAGCAACTGCGTGATCTCTTTTTTAACCACTTCATAATGAAAATGGGTATCTTTAGACAAGGTGTCTTGATGAGAAGAAACTTTTGACAAATCATAACCTACGTATGTGTATGTTTTTTATGTTTCATATATCTGTATAGTCTCATACTGATCTTATACCGATCTGTATAACACCCATCTACAAAACTTACAAAGACGTTCACAAGAATCGGCAAACTATCGTCTCAACAACCTCTCTCTTTAAGATAGCAGAGGGGAAAACTCCTTGCCTTCCGTTGATTAAACACTATAGGATAATGTTCAATCATCCTGTCTTGTTGTCATGAAAACACAACGAAACAGGCATTATTGTCTTGGTGCGGCAAAATCCGCACCATAACCATTCCCCCAGTACCAGAAATCAGACTCCATATAATTAACCATATAAGTAAAATACATAATAAGGTAAAAAAACCATGTCAATTACCTGTCACAGAGAAGATGAATGGATAGTGGTCACTGGCAATACCTATCCTCACAAAGAAGCCATCAAATCCTATGGCGCTACCTTTCGTCGCAGCGATAAATCTTGGGTACTGCCCTATAGCGAAAAGCAGTGGCGAGACCTCAACAGTTTCTGCAAACGTATGACAGAGGGGCCACATAACATAGAACACATGAGTCATGGGATATTAGACAATACATTAGGTAATGGTAACAGTAATATAAGCCATGATACATCCACCTGCTTTTCTGTAGCGCATCTAGCAAAACTGATAGCATCCAAAGTCGCACAAGCCTTTCCCATGCGGATATGGGTCATAGGTGAAGTACAAAATCTATCCCTTAGTCGTGGCAACCATTACTTTACACTTGCTGAGCCCAAAGAAAGCGTCGCAGAACTTACCAGATCCTCACGTTCTCAAGCCACTCATACAATGAGAGCCATTATCTGGCGTGATACATTCCCGAAACTACAAAACACACACACAGCCAAATTGATCGACGATCTATTAAGTGATGGTATGAAGATCAAAATACTCGCCAGTATTCAACTCTACCAACAGAAATCAGAAATCTCTTTGCACGTCCACGATGTAGATCCTCAATTCACCCAAGGAGAACTGGGGCTTGAAAGACAAAAACACATCCAAGTTCTTAAAAAAGAAGGCGTTTTTGAAAACAACAAAGCCCTTCAATTACCCTTATTTCCTTTTCGTATCGGTCTGATTACTGCAGGAAAGTCACGAGCCTATAGTGACTTCCTTCATCAGCTCAACACAGAAAGCAACGGCATAACAACACTGTTTGTCTCAGCTACCATGCAAGGTGAAAAAACCTCAGCAGATATTATCAAAGCTCTCGACACTCTCGAAGCTGCAACATGCGACATTATTGTTATCACTCGAGGAGGTGGTAGCAGTGCCGATCTACGCTGGTTCAATGACTTAACCCTTGGACGACGCATCGCTCAAGCTCAAGTGCCTGTATTTGCCGCCATAGGTCATCACGACGATGAATCCTTAGTTCAAGATGTGGCACACCAAGCCGTAAAAACACCAACAGCTCTAGCTGATCTGATTTTAGATCTATTTAGTGATCTTCGCCGACGTCTCGATAACATGAAACTCAGTATGGCCTCAGCTTTAGAGTCCTGTCTCCTACCTTATGTTCAAGAACTCAACTGGCTCCAAGAGCGCCTAGGACATGCCAGCTCGCAGTATTTGCACTCGTCTCACAATCAGCTCACCAACCTAACTCACCAGCTTGAGCGCAACACCACTCAAAAAATAGCCACACAAGAAACAGCACTTCAACAGCTCTGCAACTCTTTTCTCTCCACCGTCAAAGAATCTCTTATGGTACGCGATCATCAACTCTCACTTCTCCAAAAAACCCTAGAAAGTCATAGCCCTCTGGTCTGGATTGATGCCGGATGGAGTCCTATTATGAAAGATAAGAAACGTATCCACTCCATAAAAGAAATATCCCATAACGACCATATCCAATTGGCCCTCAAAGACGGCAGCTTTACAGCTCAAGTCACCACCATCACACCATTAAAACAAACCACATAATCACTTAAGGAAAACACCATGAAGAAAAAAGACAGTCCATCATACAAAGCCATGTTTGAAGAGGTAGAAAGCATCATCACCTCCGTACAAAACTCATCTTTGGAATTAGACCAGATGATCAGTGAGGTAAAGAAAGGCTTTAGCTTGATCAAAAAAATGCGCACGCGATTAGATACCACCAAAAATACCATCCAAGAACTGCGCATGGAAGCCGACATAGAAAGTAATCAACAAGATGATGATCACAGTGAAGACGATGATGATGAAAACAACTAAGATGAAGAGTTAGTTCCTGAGTGACTTAAGCTACTTAGTCTATTGGAACGCCATCTTTAAGAAGAGGATAGTCCTTACCTGGCTTAGCGAGGTCAGGAGACCAATCAGCACTTCCCCATATCGGAACAACGTTGATTTCATACAGAAACCGACGCACTGCTGAGCGAATATACTTGCGAGCATTAAAAGAGCTAGGCATTTGCCAATCTTTATCAACACCCTTATACGTTTTCAAATAATGCTCAACGGCACAATGCTCGTAGCCAAGATGAAACATGCCATTAAAGTGCAATCCAGTATACATCTTCTTCCATGAGTCTTTGATGCCATTAGGATAATTAGCTGTTATGTACGGGCCTGCACCCCATTGATTGGCTTGAATATAAGCATCCGCCCATGCATAAGCAAAAGTGTCAGGACTCCAGGTATAACTCGTACTCGTACAAGGATTGGCACCTCTAGAATTCATCTGCTGACACTTTTGTGCTCCTCCCACCTCTGTCCACCAGAACTGAGAAGCGCAGAAATCCGGTCCACCTTCTATACCGATAATATTCAAACCGTTTTTGCCACACACTGCATTAAAGTTCCAGTTCGGCTCAATATCTAAGCTCACCTGAAAATAGCCATAACATGGGATCGGCCTACACGGGTAACCATCACAACAATTGAGCGTAGAAAAGCCAAAGTCATTCTTACCCCATGAATCAACCTCTATGGAAGATTCAAAATCTTTGACCACAGAGAAGAAACCCACCGGATCAACAGGACGATCAGGATGACGTGTGATATTAAGGAGCATCTGATACGAATTGACAAGTATATTACGCGCCCGCTTGTCGGTAACACTGGAGCTATCCATCATATTTTTGATAGCCTGATTCTGACCATTGCTAAAATCAAGACTATTGTATGTCATAGGAGATGCCCCTTCAGGCAATTCTCCAAAAGTTTCGTTATAACTGGCAATCATAGAAGAAAACACATTCTTAGCTTTTTCATACATCTGTGGATAAACGATGTCACAACGATCTCGAGAGCCTCGAGCATTCAAGATCGAACTGGCCGATAAACCAGAAGTCCCTTGCTTTCCAACAACATCCTCATCCTGAGATTGCGTGACAGTATTGAGCATACAACCCGAAAAAATACCCATACATAAAGCCATGAACACAACACCACAACCAGGGATATAGGTGCCACATATTTTCATAAATGTTCTCAAAAACACATCTCCAGATGTGATGGTCAAATACACTGGTTAAAAGAAGTAACAAACTAACACAATCTCAAAGCTCGCTTAACACCCATACAATCAGCTACAATCTACTTTTATAAATTTTTGTTTTTATGTGTTTTTGTCTGTATGTATGGGGTTGCTTCCCCATACACTCATTTACACCCACACACACAACATCGAGTCTAGTTCTTCTTTATGACTTTCTTTGACTCTAAAACCTCTAAAAAAATATGCTCTCAAACAGATCTGTATCATATCCTGTCTTGATAGCAACATCTCTAGCTCACATTCCATGCACTAGCTCATACACTCCCTCGATCTACTCCCTTAATCAAAGCCTTTGAGCAGCTGCCCTTCTTCGGACAGCTTGCTTACACACTTTATAGCCAGTCATTCCATAGTTATCCGATATGATTCTCCATTGCCTATTTTCAAGTTATACCCCTACTTGCCCTCGCATATCCAGTGCCATTATGACATATCTGTGCTAGCTACAAGTTCGCAGGCAGAACACTTTTCTTTACCGTTCTTGACCGCCATGATCTTGACCACAGGATATGGGTCATTATGACACACAGCACTTATGCTGCTTTTTCTATCCACTACTCTACACATTCTATGCCTTGCCACTCACATAGCTAGACTGCATCATCAGTGTCATAAATATACACACATACCTAACTAGGTTTCAAATGATATATAATATGCCCTCCCTTTGATACTCACTGGATCTATAATCACGATTTAGCTCGACCAAAGACACCCATAAAGTCTTTATTCATAACATAGAGAATCAAGAAGCTGAAAGAAACATTTTGTCATCCTTTGAGGTTGAGAGCATTAATATGGATTTACTCTTTTTTTAATCGGGATATTTAACCCTTACCAAGCATCATATGATGCTTGGTAAGGAAGAATATTTTTTAAAGCTTTTAGATCAAAACAACTGTGAGAAATGTGCAGAAACCCTAAAAGCACACCTTGCTCAAATTCCTTACTTTATTCAGCCACCTAAAAAGGTCTCCCTAAAGGAACGTAAGTACATCTACGCTCTTATCTTACATGGTCAGCTATTGAGGTTAGCTAGATAAAGTACTGGGAATGGTCTAGAATTTGCGATGATTTTGTATAAAAATAACCTCACTACCTATTTGTTCCGTTAAGATGAAAAAAAGAGATCTTGAGGTTAAGATTTTTAGAGCGTCTTGCTATAAAGTCTGTGACACAAACTACAATGGCTTGATTTAAAACTTGTTATTTTCTTCATGTTTTTTGCATGATTAAAGAACACTCATTTCTACCGATAGCACACCGTTACCTTGTTGATAGCCGTATTCAATTGTAATCTTTCTGGAAAAAATATAATGATTATTCACTTTGTTATCGCTGCTAGCTTGCTCATGGTAACCAGTTGTAAGCATTCCAAGACTCATCTCCCTCCAGCTCAGCTCAGTACCTATGGTGGCAAAGAATATAAATCATTTGTTGAATTACCACCCTATTTTGTTGAATTATTGGAAAAATCAAAAAACCAGAACATTGTACTATCTCAGCCTAATAGCAGCATTGAAAAATCACCCGATTCAACCAATCCCATCTCGGATATCTCCATAAATTCATTCGGCTATTGTTCAGGCTCACACATCGGCAACGGCTACATCCTCACAGCTGCTCACTGTCTAGATAGGTTGTTATGTACAGCTAATTCTGATGAACTTAAAAATTTTGGCATTCGCTGTCCGATTACATTCTACGACACCACCCTCTTACAAGATACGCCACCACTGATTACATTTTACGCTCCCACCCTCTTACAGGTTATGCCACCATCTGTAATGTGAGAATTTCTATCAAGAAATGTAGTTCTTGAGTATGTGATTACAGCGCCTCTTTATCCTTTATATGTGTTCTTTTTAACCACTTAAGATAAGGGCACGTTATGGGATTAGAAAGAACGAGTGTGATTATGCAAAAAGAGATTTTACAGATGAGGAAGGAAGGGCACTCCATGCGGATCATTGCGAGACACTTA
>MKWU01000649.1_pt1 | contig 64785 bp, 54 predicted proteins | sample 809101 | NCBI WGS metagenome assembly MKWU01 (sample SAMN05860141, study PRJNA318959) | sponge metagenome | host: Aplysina aerophoba | place: Slovenia: Piran, Adriatic Sea, Gulf of Piran | collected 2013-05-07
TTGGTGGCAAGAGCGGTGGGGAAACACCCGGTCCCATCCCGAACCCGGTCGTAAAGTCCACCAGCGTCGATGGTAGTGCGGGGGCGACCCCGTGTGAGAGTAGACCGCTGCCAACCTCCTCTTTCTTTAACACTCCACTAAAGAAAACTTCTCTTCTGGACAACCCGCTACCTTGTGATACAATGTGCGCAGACATCAATCTGCCCCGGTCTGCGATCTAATCCATGGATGATATCCCTCCTGAACCCGGATTTATACCATCCTTATCCCCGATCAGTTTCGCTGTCTCTCTCGCGCTTAACCAAATAATCGACGCGTTCACCCCCTTGGCAGCATGCCACAGGCCGACTTTGCGCGCACCGCTTCCTCCCCCCACAGCTCAGGAGCATCCTGCATGACAGTCGCCGCCGTCATCCTGGCCGCCGGGTTCGGAACCCGCATGAAATCTAGACTGCCCAAATCTCTCCACCCTCTGGCCGGCCGGCCCCTGATCGAGTGGTCTCTGCAAGCGGCAGAAGGGCTTTCTGATCTTCCGCCGGTTGTCGTCGTCGGTCATGCAAAAGAACAAGTGCAAAATGTCCTCGGCGAGCGCGTCCACTACTGCCTGCAGAAGGAACTACTCGGCACCGGCCACGCCTTGATGCAAGCAAAAGAACTCCTGTATCAGAGGGCCGATCATGTGCTGGTCCTCTACTCGGATATGCCCCTTCTGCGTCCCGAAACACTGGCAAGCTTGACCCAATGTCTCGCCTGCAGTACACAACCGCAGCAAAAGCCAACCGCGCTCTCCCTTTTGACTGTCGAGCGCGAAGAGGCCCAGGGCTTCGGCAGGATCGTGCGCGACAAGAACGGGGCTGTCCACAAAATCGTGGAAGAGGTGGACTGCACGCCGGAACAACTGGCTGTTCGCGAGCTGAATCCTGGTGTCTACTGCTTTAATGCCCAATGGCTCTGGCAAAACATCTCCCTGCTTGCGCCAAACTCTAACGGGGAATACTATCTGACCGATATGGTTGAAATCGCCGTCGAACAGGGCCAACCGATCGAAACCTTTGCCGCCGCGCCCGAAGAGACATTTGGCATCAATGACCGCAGCCAGTTGGCCGCCGCCGCGCAAGCGCTGCGCCAACGTATCAATACCGAACACATGCTATCCGGTGTCACCATTGTCGATCCCGCTTCTACATATATCGACGCTGAAGTGACAATCGGTCAGGACTCGACTATCTATCCGGGAACCCATCTGCAAGGGCGCACCAACGTTGGCGAAGGCTGCCGCATCGGGCCGAACAGCCGGATCGTCGACAGCGCAATCGGCGACGACTGCCGGGTTGAGTACAGCGTCATCGAGCAGGCCGCGATGGAGCGCGGCAGCGAAGTAGGCCCCTTTGGCCATCTGCGGCCGGGTGCCCATCTCGGCGAAGATGTACACATGGGCAACTTCGGCGAAGTGAAAAACAGCTACTTGGGTCCAGGCGTCAAAATGGGTCATTTCAGCTATATTGGCGATGCCACCGTTGGCGAAAATGTAAATATCGGCGCCGGCTCCATCACCTGTAATTTCGATGGCGTCTCAAAGAACCGTACAATTCTCGGCGATGAAGTCTTTCTCGGCAGTGATACCCTCCTGGTTGCTCCCGTTACGCTTGGCGCCCGCGCCCGCACCGGCGCCGGCTCTGTCGTAACCAGAGATGTGGACGAGGATGCGCTCGTCTACGGCGTGCCCGCACGACGCCCGCGTCCCGCCGAACAGGCTGATTCATGCACGGCCGCCCCAGCGCAACCGGATACCGAAACCGGGGAGGAGGCCGCCGCCGGCCAAATCGCCTCCCAATCGAAGAAGAAGCAAGAGTGAACCTTACGAAGTATAATGTGGCATCCTAGCCTTTAGGGTCGAATTTTTCCGTCATGCTGCCTGCGCTCGGCCCGGCATCGCGCAAGGCATCGTAGAAAAAGGAGTCACTTGTGGATGTGGAACCTGCATGGCTGATCGCGGCGCTCTTGCTGCCTCTATTAACGATCGGCTTTGTAGCTGCCGCCGAAGTATCGCTGTCGGCAGCATCTAGAAGCCGTATTCGAGAACTTCTCGCCAGCGGCAATCAGCGGGCTAAGCTGATCGACCAGATGCTCTCAAACCCGGCCCGTTTTCTCTCTACCCTGCTGATCCTCAAAAGCCTTGCGTATATTGCCGCAGGCTCCATGACCGTCTGTCTGGCAATGACCCTCCAATGGTCCGATGTCGGCGTCAGCGCCGCGGTGGGCCTGATCTGGCTCCTGCTTCTTGCCATCCAAATCGTCGCCCGCGGTTGGGCGCTGCGACAGCCGGAAACGGTCGCCCTCTCCATCGCCCGTTCTGTCGACCTCGTGGCTGTAGTTCTCGCCCCGCTGTCGATTCTGCTGCGTCGCCTGGCCTCCTCCGCCCGGGGAGACGAAGACGAAGTGACCGCGGAAAGCGTCTTTCTCAGCGAAGACGGCCTGCGCTTCCTGATTCATGTGGGCGAAGGCGAGGGCGTGATCGAAGAAGATGAGAAGCAGATGATCGCCGGCATCTTTGAATTCGGCGAGACGACCGTGCGCGAAATCATGGTGCCCCGGCTCGACATCGTGGCGGTAGAAGTGACCGCGCCGCTCAGTCAAGCCCTCGATCTGATTATCGGAAATGGACACAGCCGCATTCCCGTCTATGAAGACAGCATTGACCATCTGCTCGGTGTCCTCTATGCCAAAGATCTCCTGCTCTGTCTGCGCGACGGCAGTCAGGATATTTCCGTTCGTCAGCTGCTGCGCAAAGCCTACTTTGTGCCCCAGAGCAAAAAACTGGACGAGCTTTTCGAGGAAATGCAGGCACACCGCATCCACATGGCCTTGGCCGTGGATGAATACGGCGGCACAGCCGGGCTCGTTACGATCGAAGACCTGCTCGAGGAGATCGTCGGCGAAATTCAAGATGAGTACGATTCGGAAGAGCCGCAGCTGAAAAAACTGGCCCCCGAAATCTACATCTTTAACGCCCGTTACGATATCGATGAGGTGTCCCAGCTTATCAACGTCGACCTGTCCGCCGGCCGTGAGAATATCGATACTCTAGGCGGTTTCATTTACAGCCAACTGGGGCGGGTGCCGGAGCAGGGCGAAAGCATACAGTTCAAAGACTGGCGTTTCACCGTCCTGTCGGTTGATTCCCGCCGTATCGACGAGGTGCGTGTCGAGCCGCACCACAGTGCAGACAACAATGCCCAGATCTTGAACCAGCCTGAGGCCGAAGAACAGCCCGAGGACACCACAGGCCCCGGCTACTTGCAGTCGGCTGCCTGACAACATGGTACGCGCCCCCGCTCGGAAACGGCGTACAGAAAGGACGCTATCGTGAACGCGACTGTATCCCCCCAGCAACTTGTCGCCGCGGCCCACTCCGCCCGCAAACAGGCGTATGCCCCATATAGCAACTACGCCGTCGGCGCCGCCGTATTGACCGAAAACGGGGAAATCATACCGGGATGTAACGTTGAAAACGCCTCCTATGGGGGCACCATCTGCGCCGAGCGCGTCGCGCTCACATCCGCCATCGCCCAGGGCAAACGGCACCTGACTGCCATCGCCGTCGTTACCGTGGACGGCGGCTCGCCCTGCGGCTTTTGCCGTCAGGTGATGGTTGAACTCGGGGTAGACATGGACGTGTATATCAGCGACGCGGCCGGCAACTTCCGCAGCACGACCGTGCGCGCATTGCTGCCCGACGCCTTCGGCGCCTGACGACCATCGCACAGTGTCCCCGCCGACGCAGTCTGCCGTCACATTTGCAATCCAGAAAAATTCGGGGCGCACCGTGCAAAGTGCCCCCCGCAGGGCACCAGTTCGCCAAGCGGCCAAGCGCGCCTCTGCGATCGCCCGACAAAGTCCTCTTGCCCGAATGAAATGAAAACCGGTCGCAGGTATTAGACCGGTTCCAGCGAGTAATAATCTGATGAAGAATTTCTGCGTAGCGACAATCGGGTTGCTCGCACTGTTGGCCGTTGCCGCCTGTGTGCCAGACCCACCACCTGCCCAGCCCACCGCAACCGCAACCGCGACCGCAACACCCCCTATCGCAACCCTTGACGCGCAATCAAATACGCCAACCGCAACACCGGCGCTGTCGACAAACATTGCCGCTTCGGGAGAGGCTATTCCTTCGTCGGGCCAAGAATCCGCGAACCTGGCAGTCGATGGCGATCTCGACTCACTTTGGAACTCGGGGCGCGCCCCGCTGGGATGGTTCCGCATCGCACTCGATGGACACTACCTGGTCGAAGGAGTCGAGCTGGTCATTGCCCAGGCCCCTCCTGGTCCTACCACGCATGAGGTCTGGTTGGGCGACGGTTCCGGTACACGCGTCCTCTACGAGCGGCTCGTCAGCGATAACACCGAAGATGGACAAACTCTCGAAGTAACGATTGAACCGCCCCGCAGCATTAACGAGGTGTTCATTCGCACTGTTCAAAGCCCGAGTTGGGTCGCTTGGCGCGAGGTGCGCGTGTTCGGCGAACCCTCTGAAATTCCTGCCCTGCCGCCGCTCAAACTCAGCACAATCGCCTCAGGGTTGAATTTGCCGGTACAGCTTACCCACTCTGGCGATAACAGTGGCCGCCTCTTCGTCGTCGAGCAAGGAGGGCGCATCCGCATTATCAAGAAAGCTGACGCGTCCAACGGCGACGCCGCCTGGTCTGTGAACGATACACCATTCCTCGATATCTCCGAGAGGGTCAGTTGCTGCGGGGAACGGGGGCTTTTCGATCTGGCTTTCCCGCCGGGCTATGGCGCCAAACAGCATTTCTACATCAGCTATACCAATGGCGATGGCACTACAGTCATCGCCCGCTACCAAACGACCGCCGATCCTGACAGAGCCGATCCAGCCAGCGAGGAAATTGTGCTCACGATCGAGCAACCTTACGATTCGCACAATGGCGGGCGTATCCTTTTTGGTCCGCTAGATGGCTACCTGTACATCGGCAGCGGCGATGGCGGCGGAATTTCCTTCAACGATCCTGACAATCATGGGCAGAACCCCGACACGCTGTTGGGCGCCATTCTGCGCATCGATGTCGAGTCCGGCGTCAAGCCTTACGCTATCCCCGCTAGCAACCCATTCGGGCAGCTTGAAGGCTATCGCGACGAAATCTGGGCCTATGGCCTGCGCAATCCCTGGGGATTTGCTTTCGACAAGCAAACAGGCGAACTTTACATCCCAGATGTGGGCAATATCACCCAGGAAGAGGTCAACTACCAGCCGGCAACCAGCGCCGGCGGCGAAAACTACGGCTGGCGTATCACCGAAGGAAGCATCTGTTTTGAGCATTGGGGTTGCACCGAGGGTGAACCCTGTACTGTCGAACATTGGATATGCAGCGCAGATGGCCAGACCTCGCCCGTGGCCGAATACAACCGTTCACAAGGATGCGCGATTGTCGGCGGGGCCGTCTATCGCGGCGCCAGCCTGCCTCACCTGCAAGGTGTTTTCCTCTTCGCCGATTTCTGCCGCGGAAAAATCTGGGGGTTGACAGGCGGCGCCCAGGATAAGTGGCAAAGCCCCCTGCTTATCAATGCCTCAGTACCAGTCAGCGCCATCGGCGAAGATCAGGACGGCAACGTCTACGTCATCAGCTATCAGGATGGTGCTATCTCGATGATCACAGAAGAGTAGACAGTACTCTTGAACCAACCTGTCGCCGGTGAAGAAGTGCCCCCTATATTCCCAACCGTATGTTTCGGGATAAAGGGTTCTTCGTAGCTACTCAGCCGCAGTCAATTCGCAACCCTCGACCAGGCGAGCGAAGCCGTTTACCCTCTTCTCGCTCCTCTTGAGTAGTATTTTGGCGGTCGGGCCTTCGGCCCTCCCTGGTGCAGGGGCTGCGCCCCCGCAACGCCCCCCTCCAAAACCATGCCTCACTGACCTTACGAATTCAGGTCAGCCGCGCGGCTCCAGCAACCTGGCCGCTCCCATCCGAATAGGCTATCTGATAGCCTGAATGGCCGCGGCGAAGAAGAGCTGGTCAAGACAGACATTGTATGTGGCTTAGTAGTTACGGTTCTTCTATCTGAAGGTGCTTCCGCTGCCCCCGCTAACCATGCCCCTGCGCTTGCCTGTGTCACTCCCGCTGCTGGCCGAAGACCCAAGCGCGGGCCGAGCGGTTGCCGCGACGGCTAGCAGAGCAGCCAGCGGCAACGCAGCCCCTCCCTCCCCGAATCGTTGACTTTACTTTGCCGCTCTGGTATGTTCTTACCATGAATGTTCCCGCACTGATGGCAACCTACCAGTTGCGTCAACGAGAATATCTGCTGCGCATAACCCGCGCCATGACCTCGCGGCTCGACTTGCCCAGCCTCCTGCGCCTGATCCTCGAGAGCGCCGCCGAAATGCTGGCCGCGCCGGCCGGCGTAATCGTGTTGGATGACGAATCCGCTGCCGTGCCTCTCGCAGACGGGCGCAGCACCGTCGAGGACGATGAACCCTTTCGCATCCGCGCCTCCTATGGCATCCCTCGCCAGCTCCTGCCCGCGTTTCGTCCCCTCCTCAAAGTAGCCTCCCAATCCTGGCCGCCATCCGAAGATCCACGAGCGGTTGAAGAGTCGAACCACTCTGCAATAGCGGGCGAATGGGAGGCCGGCCAAGCCATCGCAGCCGAATTCTCGCTGGGAGACCGCTACCAGCAGGATATCAAGCGCCGCGTACGCGAGGTAGAGTCGGCCCTGGGCCAGAGATTGGGGCAGGTGATCGGCCTCCCGCTTCTTTTCGAAGAGGACCTTCTCGGCGTGATCTACCTGTTCCGCGGCGATTCCGCCTTCTCTCCACTGGACTGGCAGTTCTTGCAGGGGTTCGCTGACCAGGCCGCTATTGCCGTGCGCAATGCCCGCCTCTACCAGCAACTGACCACAGAACGCAGCCGGCTGTCGATGATCGTTCAAAACAGCGTCCACGGCATGATGATCCTGGCCCCCAATAAGCGGGTCGAAGTGATCAACCAGGCTCTCTCCCAAATGACCGGCATCGCGCTCCAAGAGGCCATCGGTCAGCCGTGCGACAAAGTCCTGCCGCTACTCAATTTGCAAGGTGAGGATCTCTGCGGCGCCGATTTCGATGTCGATTCCTTGCCCGAAAGCGGCGCCCAAACTGAAGGAGACATCGTTCTCCCCGACGGAGGCCAAATGTCGGTCTCCGTAACCTTCATCCCGGTCAAGGATGAACGCATGCGCTTGGTGAATATTATCGCCAATGTGCAGGACATCACCCGTTTCCGCGAAGAAGAGGAGATGAAGTCCACCTTCACCTCGATTATCAACCACGAACTGAAGACGCCCGTAGCGCTGATCAAAGGCTATGCCCAGACTCTGGCGCGCCCGGACGCCGCCTGGGATGCCGAAACCGCCCGCCAAAGCCTCGAAGTGATCGAGGAGGAAGCCGACCGGCTCGAGGCGCTGATCAACAGTCTGCTCGACGTGAGCCGCATCCTGGCCGGCGGCCTCCGGCTGGAGCGCTCCGACGTACAACTGCAGCGGCTGCTCGAACGCGTCGCTCAAGACTACCGCACACAGACCGACGCGCACGAAATCGCGTTCGATCTGCCGCCCGATCTGCCGCTCATCTACGGCGACGAAGAACGGCTGCGCCTGGTCTTCACGAATCTACTCAGCAACGCCATCAAATACTCGCCGGACGGCGGCGTGATTCGTATTGGCGGCTGGCAGGAAGAGCCGCAGGATGAGGGCGCGGCCCGCCGGCTGGTGCTCTATGTCGCTGACGAGGGAATCGGTATTCCGGCAAGGGAGTTGCCGAGTATATTCGAAAAGTACTACCGCGTGGATAGCAGCCTCCGCCGTGAAACGGCCGGCGCTGGTCTCGGTCTTTTCCTCAGCAAGGCAATCGTCGAGGCCCACCACGGCGAAATCTGGGTGCGCAGTGACCTGAACAAGGGCACAACTGTCTTCGTGGCCTTACCTGTGGACGAGATCGAAGTCGCTTAGAACGCTGGCTTGGCAGCGAGTGCGCTTGCGAAAGTAAATCGCGCCCCAGTGCCGCACAGTCGCACAGGAAGAGATTCTCTTATGCAACTCATTCTTGAAAGACGCCTGACGCGTCCCCGCCATGTAGAATTTCTCTTTCCACTGATCGCGCTCGTTCTGGCGCTGATCTTCAGTGGTATTCTGCTATGGATATTCGGCGCAAACCCGTTTGAGACCTATGCGGCCATGGCAGCCGGCGCGTTCGGCCAACGCTACCACATCAGCGAAACAATTCTGCGCGCTATCCCTCTCATGCTGACGGGCCTGTCAGTCGGCATCGCCTTTCGCATGTTGTTCTGGAATATTGGCGCCGAAGGACAGTTTGTTTGGGGAGTCATTGCCGCAACCTGGGTTGCGCTCTTTTTGCCGGAACAGATCGGCGGTCTGCCGCAATGGGCTTTCCTGCCGGCCATGATCGTGGCCGCTTTTGCAGCCGGCGCCATCTGGGGCCTGATCCCGGCCTTCCTCAAAACCGCCCTGCGGGTCAACGAAATCATTACAACCCTCATGTTCAACTATGTGGCCCTGCTGTTTATGCAATATCTCTACACCGGAGCCTGGAAGGATCCCGAGGGCTTCGGCTTTCCCGGCAGCGCCCAGTTCCCCCAGCACGCCTGGTTGCCGCGCCTGCCAATCGACCTCGGCCGGGTCCACTATGGCTTGGTGATTGCGATCCTGGCCGCGTTCCTGATCTGGCTCGTCCTCGACCGCACCAAATGGGGGCTCGAGATCAAGGTAATTGGCAAGAACCCACTGGCCGCCCGCTACGCAGGCATGAGCATTGCGCGCAATGTGCTCCTCGTTATGTGCGTAAGCGGCGGCATCGCCGGGCTGGCCGGATTCAGCCAGGTGGCCGGTGTGGGGCACCGGCTGCAGAATGGAATCGCAGTCGGAGATGGCTTTACCGCGATTATTGTGGCCTGGTTGGCTAAGCTGAACCCCTGGGCCATCCTGCTCGTCAGCATACTGCTGGCCGGACTCAACACCGGCGGCGATCAGTTGCAGATTACCATGGGGCTGCCGGCGGCGGTCGCAGGTGTGCTTCAGGGGTCAATACTCTTCTTCGTGCTCGGTGCCGATGTCTTTATCAACTACCGGCTGCGCGTAATTCGTACCCAGCCCCGGCCGGCCCCCAAACCGGCGCCCGTCTCCGAGGGACCGGCGCCGGCCGATTAGAAGAAGCGCCGATCTAATGTCAGTAACCGGTGGCCACGAAAACACCGGTCGACACTGAGCAAAACCTGGCGACAGGAAACCGGCAACCGCATACTGCCGCCGGCTACCAAGCATGTGAAGGCGTTACGATAATGGAACTCGCCCTACTTATCTCGATTCTGACGGTGACAATTCAGGCTGGCGCTTCTCTTGTCTTTGCCGCCGTCGGCGAAATCTACACCGAAAGGGCCGGCGTTCTCAATCTCGGCTTGGAAGGTATTCTCATCATGGGCGCAGTCAGCGCCTTTGCCGTTGGTTTTCACACCGACAGTCTCCTCCTGGGCACACTGGCGGCGGTCATAGTAGGCGGCGTACTGGCCTCCCTCCACGCCTTCTTGTCCGTCACCCTGCGGGCGGACCAGGTCGTCAGCGGCCTGGCGCTGACACTGTTTGGCATCGGGCTGAGCAGCTTTCTGGGCCAGCGCCTTGGCCCCGAAGGCGCGCCGCTGGTGGGCTTGGTCGGCCCTAAGTTCAACAAAATCGCGCTCACCGGTCTCAGCCAGATTCCGCTGCTTGGCCAGGCCATCTTCAACCAGGATCTGCTGGTCTACCTTATGTATCTGACCGTTCCCATATCCGCCTTCCTGCTCTATCGCACCCGCCTTGGACTCAACGTGCGCGCAGTAGGCGAAGACCCGGACACAGCCGATGCAATGGGCATATCGGTCACGCGCACCCGCTATCTGGCCACCATCGGCGGCGGTATGCTCATGGGGCTGGGCGGCGCCCACCTCAGCTTGGCCTATACTCCCGGCTGGACTGAAAATCTCACCGGCGGACGGGGCTGGATCGCCATCGCCCTCGTCATCTTTGCCACCTGGGATCCCGCCCGCGCTCTGCTTGGAGCCTTGATCTTTGGCGGCGTCAACGCGGTCCAGTTTCGGTTGCAGGCCGCCGGCGGCGGCGTCATTCCCGCTGCTATGCTGGCGATGATGCCCTATCTGCTGACCGTCGTTGTGCTGATACTGATCACCGTCTATGAAAACGTAAGCCGCCGCCTCGGCGCCCCTGCAGCGCTCGGCCTGCCCTATATGCGCGGCGAACGTTAGCTTCTATTTTCAAAAAACCAACCGGAGTTGAAAATTCTTATGTGTGGACAGGAATATCGCATCGAGCATGACAGCCTCGGCGAAGTAAAAGTACCGCAAGATGCTCTCTATGCAGCCCAAACCCAGCGAGCCGTCGACAACTTCCCCATTAGCCCGTTGTCTTTCCCCCGGCAGTTTATCCGCGCCATCGGGCTGATCAAAGGCGCGGCCGCCGCTGTCAATCTCGATCTAGGTCAGATCGACGCCGAAATGGCGGCCGCAATTCAGAACGCCGGCGCCGAAGTCGCCCACGGCGCCCACGACGCCCATTTCCCGCTCGATATCTTCCAGACCGGCTCCGGCACCAGCACAAACATGAACGCCAATGAAGTGATCGCTACCCTGGCATCCCGCACCCTCGGCCGCAGCGTTCACCCTAACGATCATGTCAATATGGGGCAAAGCAGCAACGATGTCATTCCCACTGCTATCCACGTCAGCGCCTATCTCGCCGTTGTCGAGGAACTCTTGCCCGCTCTGCAGCACCTCCAGCAAACACTCGACGCCAAGGCCGCAGAGGTGGACGACGTCGTCACAACCGGGCGCACCCATCTTATGGATGCCATGCCTGTCCGCCTCAGCCAGGAACTGGGCGGCTGGAGCAACCAGATCGACAAAGGACAGCGCCGGCTGCGCGACGCCTTGGCGCGGCTGGCAGAGCTTGCCCAGGGCGGTACCGCCGTCGGCACCGGCATCAATGCTCATCCTGAATTCGGTGAGCGTATTGCCGCCAAACTCGCCGCCATGACAGCGCAGCCCTTCAGGACAAGCGAAAACTACTTCGAAAGTCTCAGCAGCCAGGATGCCTCTGTGGAGATGAGCGGTCAACTCAAGACGATCGCGACCTCGCTCATGAAGATGGCAAATGATCTGCGCTGGATGAACAGCGGGCCGATTGCCGGCTTCGGCGAGATCGAGCTTCCTGCCCTGCAGCCAGGCAGCAGCATCATGCCAGGCAAGATCAATCCGGTCATTCCTGAAGCGGTCACCATGGTCGCCGCCCAGGTAACCGGAAACGACCTGACGATTACAATCGGAGGACAGTCAGGCAGTTTTCAACTGAACGTCATGCTCCCTGTCATCGCCTACAACCTGCTGCAGAGCATCTCAATTCTGGCCGGCGCCAGCCGTCTCCTGGCAGACAGAGCCATCGCCGGCTTCGCAGTGAATGCAGAGCGCATCGGCCAGCTCGTAGACCGCAATCCGATTCTGGTGACCGCCCTGAATCCGGTGATTGGCTATGAACTGGGCGCACAAATCGCCAAGACCGCCTATGCCCAGGAACGCACCCTCAAAGAGGTCGCCCTGGAGATGACCGACCTCAGCGCCGCCGAACTCGATGAACTGCTCGATCCCCGCAAACTGACCGAAGGCGGCATCCAGCAGCGCTGAGACCTGGCCCGTCTGCATGGCAACCTGTGTGATGCCATCTCCGTGGCCAGGGGATGAGATATGCCCACAGCTCATCCTTTCACGTCAGCCTTCTCGGCTGTCGCTCGCCCGCTTTCGAATCGAGAGCTGCTGAACGGATAGCTGCTGTACTGAACACTGCTGAACGAAAAAAGGTCCGGCACCAAGTGCCGGACCTTTCTATTTTCTGTAACCCTGTTCTATCTACGGCAGGAAGTAGTTTGGATTGCGCGCCGCGCCATTTTGGCGAATCTCAAAGTGCAGGTGCGGCCCCGTCGAACGCCCGGTATTGCCGACCGTACCTATATGTTCACCCTTGGCGACGTTTTCGCCCTGGCGCACGTAGACCATATTCATATGAGCATAGAGCGAAACAAAGCCGTTGCCATGATCGACCATGACCATACTGCCATAGCCGCCATTCCAACCATGTGACGCCTTGATTACATAACCGCTGTCGGCTGCAACAATCGGGGACCCTGCCCTGGCTCCAACGTCAATCGCTCTATGACCGTGCCAGAACTGCTGGGTCAAGTGGCCGCTGACCGGCCAGTCAAAGTTTCCGGAACCTCTGACCGCCGAAGCGGGAACCGGGCCCCGATACATTGCCACCTGTCGAGCGACATACGGCTTAGTACCATTGGGAATGATCAACTGCTTGCCGCTGTTGATCGGGGAATTCGCCGACTCAAGATTATTCAGCGGGAAAGCAACAATCTCTTCGACGCCTACTTTGTACTTAACCGCCAGAGTAGACAGCGTGTCGCCTGTCCTTACCACATGCATCACCCCGTCAACCGGGGGAATAATCAATTCCTGGCCAGGCCACAACAGATCCGGATTGGACTCCAGCTTCGGATTGGCCCACAAAATCGTCTCCGGCCGGAGATCGTACCGCGCAGCAATCTTCTGAAGGTTGTCAGCTGGCAATACCTTGTAAATCTGGATTCTGTCAATCCGGGATGGGGCGGCGCTTACAACCGGTTCCTGCTCCGCGCCTTGTATACTTGGGGATGCAGCAGCAGGCTCATCGGTACTCCGCGTGAAGGGAAGTACCGCACGTTGCAGTGCATTACCAACCTCTGCAATTGGATTGCGGCGAGCCAGCAGTGCGTCAGCAGCCGTACCTTCCGCCAACGGTGCCTCCGCCGCCGGCAATGTGCCCAGCGGAAACTCCCAATTGGGGGCATCTACCTGTCTGATCAAAATAACTATCGCTGCCACTACCAGGACCGCAAGGTGGCTGGCAAGCCGGATTGGCGCAACCTGCTCGCGCAGGAAGCCCCGTATGCCTGAAGACAAATTCTCAATCGCCCCGCCCCCCCTCCAAGACCCGCGGGGTGGTGGAAAGGCGGGATGGGCGCACCCTGCTCGCGCAGGAAGCCCCGTATGCCTAAAGACAAATTCTCAATCCCCCCGCCCGCCGTATCTACCAGGCCGGCCGATCCATCTTCCAGCGCGACTTCAGCCGCGCCCTCTGAACTCGGATTTATCTGATTCGGTGATGGGGTGGGACTAAACTCTGACAAACTGCTCGAAACGGAGGAAACGATTACTTCCCGATCCAATGCGGGGGCGCCGTTTGGCCTGTGGAAAGTGTGGTAGTTGAACTGACGTTGTTCTACGTGCTCTTTACTTTTCAGCATACAGCCTGCCCAGGATAGGGATACAGAACCGAAACTGTATCATATTCTCCTCTGAACACAAAGTTCAAGAGATGGCTTGGCGGGGGGGATATGCCTTCAGGTCTGCTGACGTCCACAGTCAAAAAGGCCCGAATTGCCTCAAGAATGGCATTATAGGGACAAAACAGGCACCGCACAAATCCGATTTCGGCTCTAATCTCGTTTTATTGCCCTCTTGACACATTGTGACAATAAAACGTAGGGAAAACGTAGGGTAAGCGTCATTTTTCTGTGATTCGGGCAACTTTCTTGCTACTTTTCCGCCCAACACTGGCCGCGTCCCCTCAAATTCCCCGCCCGGCGCGCACCATCGAAGCTCGCTTCGAGGTTTCGCTCCCACCACCGACCTGCCTATTTGATCAGTGTGTCCAGAAACTCCTGGTTGTCTCGCGTTCGGCTCAGACGTTCCAGGATGGGTAAAATCGCTTCGTTCCCCCCTCCCATCGCGTCACTCATGCGCCGCAGCGTGTACACCTTTGCCAACACCTCCGGCTCCAGCATCTTTTCTTCGGCCCGCGTGCTGCTTCTTTCAATATCGATCGCCGGGAAGATTCGCCGTTCCGATGTGCGCCGGTTGAGATGCAACTCCATGTTGCCCGTGCCCTTGAACTCCTCGTATATAACGTCGTCCATCCGGCTACCCGTATCGACGAGACAGGTCGCAATGATCGTCAGACTGCCGCCCTCTTCCAGATTCCGGGCCGCGCCAAAGAATCGTTTTGGTGGATAAAGCGCCGCCGGATCGATCCCGCCCGATAACGTGCGGCCAGACGGAGGCACTGTTAAGTTATAGGCGCGGGTGAGGCGCGTAATGCTGTCCAGCAATATCACCACATCGCGGTTGCTCTCAGTCAGACGTTTGGCCCGCTCCAACGCCATCTCCGCTACGCGCACATGGTTTTGGACCGGTTCGTCAAATGTGCTGCTGATCACCTCCGCCTCCACCGAACGGTCCATGTCGGTTACTTCCTCGGGCCGCTCACCTATCAGCACGACCATCAAATGCAGGTCCTCATAATTGCTCGACATGCCGTTGGCTATGCGCTTCAGAATGGTCGTCTTGCCGGCTTTGGGAGGACTGACAATCATCCCGCGCTGGCCGCGGCCGATTGGCGACAACAAATCGATCATCCGGGTGGCCAGCAGGTTCGGTTTGGTTTCCAGGTGAATCTGAACGTCTGGAAAAATCGGCGTCTGCTTCTCAAATATCGGACGCCGCTTGGCCTCCTCCGGGTCAAGGCCGTTGACGGCTTCCACCTTTAGCAGACCGAAATACTTCTCCGTGTCCTTTGGCGGCCGTACCTGGCCAACAACCAGATCTCCTGTCCGCAAACCAAATCGACGAATCTGGCTCTGACTGACGTACACATCTTCCGGTCCCGGCAATAGATGATCGCTGCGGAGAAAGCCTATGCCATCCTGTACGATTTCCAGAGTTCCGCCGCCAAAAATATAACCCTGTTTTTCGGCGTTCGCCCGCAATAAGAGAATTATCAGATCGTGCTTCTTTAAACGGGTATGGCCAGTCATCGCCATGGAACGAGCTAACTCCCTGAGTTCATCCAGGGTGCAATCCTCCAATTCGGCCATAGTCATACTGAGCATTTCCATAGTTCGTTCCTTGTCAGGCTCAACAAAAAGTCACTCATTGCTTGCGCAACAGGACAGCGTGATATGCATACGAGTGAGAGTGCTGAAAGCGTGGGCTGTCTATTTGTTGGGTAGACCTACCGTCTACACAATACAATCTTTGGGGATTGCCCGAATTCGGGCAGGTTTTCCTAGTGAATTGTCTAGCGCCAGGGTTGGGTAAATTCTTAAGAGGTGCATTCAACGAACAATCAGTCGCGTTTGCCTCCTATCCGCGGCTGCCGTCCGCTGTGCTCGATCATTCTGAAACAATCATCGCCAATTGCGTTTAGAGCAAGCCGGCTACTTTACTGATTTCTCTTTGGATAGACGACGCGGACATATAGGGCGGAGGCAAACGTACGGCATCGACAACAAGTATAGCAGCCTTTTAGGATTAAGTCAACTACCATTCTTCTGCAGCTTCACATCGAAATCTTCGCCCATCTCCCGCCGCCGCGCATTCCGCAGCCTAGTCCGGAAAAACGCCCGCAATCCCAGAAACCACTGAAAAACCGCGCTGCACACAATTGGGGCCCGGAGCACGATCGCCGCACGCTCACGATCAACTCCCGGCCCCTTCAGTGGAACTTGCAACTCGTATCGTTTTTTCGTTCCGTTGACCGTCGTCACCGCCGACTGCCGCTGAATACCCGCAACCCAAGTGCCGGCGCCAACCAGGACTGGCCAATCTCTCAACTTTCCCCCTACCAGTCCCAGATGCCGGCGATCTCCTTCAGCGTCTCAACGTCAAGGATCCCGATTCGTCTATAACCCAATTCCACCAGGCCCTGCCGTTTGAAATCACGCAGAATGGCGCTGACCGTCTCCCGATATGTACCGAGTCGATCCGCCAGAACCTGATGGCTCACCCCCTGAATCACCTCTTCCCTGTCGTTGCACAGTTCAACCAGAAGTGCCGCCAGTCGCTCCGGTAGCTTCTTGTAGGCCACATCTTCCAGCCTGTCCTCTACCTGAAGAAGCCGGCTGCCGTACGTCTGCAGCATCCCCCATCCCAGAATCGGATACTGAAGCGTCATGTTGCGCGCCTCGGCTGCCGGAATCGACCAGACCACCGCATCTGTGTCCGCCTCGGCAAAAACGTTCGCCTCCTGCGGCCTGTTCAACGCGCCCTCGCCAAATATGGCTGCCGGCTCCAGCGACCCAATCACCAGCCGCCGGCCTTCATGATTCGGGCAGACCAGGTTGATCCTCCCCTTCATCAGCACGAACATCTCTCTTTTAAGAGCTGCCGCATCGGCAACAACCTCATGCGGCCGGTATGAACGCATGCGTACATGCTTCCCAAACGAAGGATCATCATTGTGGAGATCCATCAACGTCTGCAAAAGTTCCGGTTTTCGGCCCAGGACATCGTCGGTAACAGCGTGTCGATAAGAATTATCGAACATTTATCACATCCTTTCTGGCTGCTCCGCAGTACTACTCCCATTCTCATGGCGCCAGCTAGGGCGGAATCTGTGAATGCCTCCGCCGTTGAGAAGGCACAAAATGAGTCTAACTTGTGCAAATCATGTGCCATGAAAGCACAAATTCTTGAAAAGGCCCCCAATCGAATCTATAGTCCGGTCAGAAACTGTACACTGTCTAAAGTATAGCAGTTTTTCACGGCAATTTCTACGCTTTCTATCCTTACAAGATCCTTATCAACCGCGCACTATTCTCTGCGCTCTCTCTCTCAAGCTTAGCACTGAAAAGTTATATTTCTGTTGCAGAAAAGTTAGCGTTCCATAACCTTAGGAAAACTACCGCCCCATGACGCCTCCCCAAATGGTCCCCGCGCCTCTGTCATTCACGCCCTTCCATGCCATTCACTCAATCTGCCCACCCACTGTCTCTCATCTGGGCGGTCGGGCCTTCGGCCCTCCCTTGTGCGGGGGGACACCCCCCGCAACGCCCCCTCCAAAAACACGCCCCGCCGCCGCACGAGTCTCCCGCCACCTTCCCCAGTCCTTCGCAGGAGGCGCACGCGCGGCTGCACCACACCTTCTGTCACTTATGCCCCAAAATCGGGGACAAGACCCGCCAAAACAGTGCAATTGTCGACAAATTCGTGTTATGCTACACTAAATTTCGTATGCTACACTGAAGGTCCTGTGGACAAACGCTGGACAACTACGAGTGGCGTTCCAAAGTACGTCGCTCTCAACACCAAAACCAAAGCTCAGCGCTGACTCTTGTCTGATGCTATAGTCGCTCGTAACCTGACCCGTACTACCGGTTCTGAATCGGTCGGGTCGAGGAATGGTTATCTGCATTCATTCTACTCTAATCAAATGACGAGAGAAGCTTAATGGCAGGAATTGTGAAGAGAATCGCCGCGGTTCTCGTAAGTATTGTCTGGCTCAGTCTGATTCTCGTATTGCTGGCAGGTTTCTTCGTGCCTGACCTTCACGAACTACTGCCAGCCCCAGTGAGAGAAATTACTGAACCGGAGGCACTGCGGGAACAGTGGGAAAACTTCACCAATTCTTTGGCGGAGGCCATCGGCGTACAGCCTCCTGCTGAGCCTGAAGTCATACCAACCGCCACGCCCGATCCGGCAGTATCCGCCCCGCCCACGGCCACCCCTGTCCCCGAGACGCCCACTGTCGCGCCGCCAACCGCGGAGCCCGCGACACCAACCACCGCGCCCTCGATGAGTTCCGACGCCGATGACCAGCCCGAAGCTGCCGAAACCTCCGTCGCCGTTTCGGTGTCAGAAGATCGACAAGCCGACTTGCGCTCTGCACCCAGCGAAGACGCAGACGTCATCGGGCTCGTCGCCGCAGGTGGCACCGTCACTGTCACCGCCCGCGATTCCACCGGGCGCTGGTATCGCCTGGAAGACGGCACCTGGATCGACGCCGATGACCTGGTTGATGCCCCGCAAGATCAGCTCCCTGTGGTCATGGTGGAGTCCTTGCAACCTCCCGAAGGGCCTGAGGAGTCGTCGCCGCCTTCCGAAGAAGATACGACTTCCCCTCCCACACAACTCGAGGCTGTCACCGCCGTTGTCAATGCCGACTCGAATCTGCGCGCCGGCCCCGGCACCGACTTCGACCGTGTGGATGGTGTCAATTTCGGCGAAGAAGTGTCCGTCGTCGGCATATCTGCCGACGGTGAATGGTATTTGCTCGAAAGCGGGGATTGGCTCTTCGCTGCCCTCCTCGTCGAAGCCGTTGACGTTCCGATCGTCACTGAGGACACCGTTTCAGATGAGTTGACCACTGCTGACACCGAGCAAATTGACACCGGCGACGACCAGGCGCCGGCAGGGACCGAACAGCCGGATACCGAGACCGAGCAACCTGAAACCGGCGACGAACAGGCCGAGACAGAAACCGACGCCGAGCAGTTGCAACCGGTTGTCATTGCCCCGCTTGGCGCCAATCTGCGCACCGGTCCCGGCGTCGAATTTGACCGTGTTGACGGCGTCGAGGAAGGCGAAGTACTGGCAATTGTGGCTCAGGATGAAGGTGGAGACTGGTTGAAACTTGAAGATGGCTCCTGGATCTTCGCCGCCCTGGTGAACAACGTGCCCGCAGACCTCCCTGTAGATTCGGGAGAAGCAATGGAAGCCGAGACCGACGAAACCGGCGCCGACGACGAGACCACCGACGAGACAACCCCACCGGACGCGTCCGACGATGAGGAAGACGTGCAGGCGGGGGACGATGCGCAGGACGAGCAGACCGACGAAGACGAACAAGATACACAGACTGACGAAGACGAGCAGGACGAGCAGACTGACGAAGACGAACAAGATACACAGACGGACGAAGACGAGCAGGACGAGCAGACCGACGAAGACGAACAAGATACACAGACTGACGAAGACGAGCAGGATGAGCAGACCGACCAAGACGAACAAGATACGCAGGAAGAGGCCGAACAGATCGTGTTGGCAACTGTAAACACCGATGCCAACTTGCGCAACGGCCCCGGTCTCGATGCAACCATCGTCGACTCCGCTCCCGTCGGCACGCAAGTGACGATCGTCGCTCGATCCGACGACGACCAATGGCTGCAGCTTGATAACGGCTACTGGATTTTCGCTACTCTCGTCGACATCCTCCCGGCAGAAGAAGACGAAAACGCCGATACCGGAACAGACGATAACAACGACGGGTAGTCAACGCATCCGCAGGTGATAGCCTTAGATCCAAATGTGTGATGGCGACGACAGAAACTGTCTGAACCGCAATCACCACAACTGATTTGCAGTAACTTAGCGCCGTACTGGCCAACCTAGGTTTCGGACATCTGTCGGGAACCAAAATGGTCGTACGGCGTACTTATTTTATGACAGTGCATAAGAACCGGTATGCGCGTCCAAAAACAGACACGGAGTAATTTTAATGCGTATTCTGCTTTATACGGGCAAAGGCGGGGTCGGCAAGACGAGTGTCAGCGCGGCCTGCGCCCTCCGTTGCGCCCAACTGGGCTACCGCACCGTCGTGCTCAGCACCGACTCCGCCCACAGTCTTGGCGACAGTTTCGACACCCGCATCGGCAGTGAGTTGGTGGAATTGGCGCCCAATCTCTGGGGACAGGAGATCGATCTGCTCCATCAGATGGACAAGTACTGGGGGCGCGTGCAGGACTATCTCAATGTACTCTTCTCCTGGCGCGGCATGGATTCTCTGGTCGCTGAAGAGACGTCAGTTCTGCCGGGAATGGTGGAGCTCGCCAGCCTCATGCACATTACACATCTGGCCGACAGCGGCAAGTACGACACGATTATCATTGACGCTGCACCCACCGGGTCCACCTTGCAACTGCTCAGTTTCCCCGATATCGCTCGCTGGTATATCGAGAAAATCATGCCCTTCGAACGCCGAACCCTGCAGATCGCCCGCCCCATCATGTCCCGTATGAGCGATATCCCTCTGCCGGATGACGACCTGTTCGAGAGCGTCGAAGATCTGGTGAACGTGCTCGAGCGCACCAGCCTCCTCCTGAGCGATAGTACAATCAGCAGCATGCGGCTTGTGATCAATCCGGAGAAGATGGTAATCAAGGAGGCGCAGCGCGCCTACGCCTACCTCAACCTCTATGGCTACGCCGTCGATTCCGTTGTCTGCAATCGGGTCTTCCCCCAGGAACTGAAAGAAGCCTACTTTAGCGGTTGGATCGAAGCGCAGCAGCGCAATCTGGCCTTCGTCGAAGAAGCCTTCCACCCCCTTCCCATCTCCCGAATTCCCTTCTTCGACGAGGAAGTCCTGGGACAGAAAATGCTCCAACGCATGGCCGCGACGATTTTCGGAGAAGTACCGGAGCGCGGTGGGCATGGTGACCCCACCCGCCTCTACTATCAGGGCGAACCGCAGAAAATCTTCGCCCGCGACGGCCACTACATCCTCAGCATCGCCCTTCCTCTGGTCGCCAAAGAAGAGGTAAACCTCCACCGCAGCGTCGTCGACGAGCTGATCGTCCGCATCGGCAACTGGAAACGCAACATCGCTCTGCCGATCGGCTTGGCGCGGTTGAAGATCGACGGCGCCAAGTACGAAGGCGACCGGCTGAATATCCTGTTCCATAAGGAAGAAGACGATTCCGGTGATGCCATCGAGTCGCTGCAACGCAGCCCTTGGGCGCAACTCAAAGCGCGGCTGCAAGGGGAGGTTGTCTGAGCAGCTCGTAGACAATCAACACCACGAGTCACATTTGCAACCGTCTTAATGCGGCGCGGGCAGCGTTGAAGCCGCACATGCCGTGGACACCGCCCCCGGGCGGCGTGGAGGAGGAACACAGGTAAAGGCCCGCAACCGGTGTGCTGTAAGGCGGAAACCGCAGCATCGGCCGCGTCCACAGCTGCCGCACATCCTGCACCCCGCTGTTGATGTCGCCGCCGACATAGTTGGGGTTGTAGCGTTCGTAGTCGGCACTGTTGATCACGGCGCGCGCCAGAACCGTGTCCTGAAAACCGGGCGCGAACCGTTCGATCTGCGCATCGATCGCCGCCGTCATATCGGTGGTCGAGCCATGCGGCGTATGGCAGTATGCCCAAAGCGTATGCTTCCCTGCCGGCGCCCGTGTCGTGTCAAACAGACTATGCTGCGCCGCCAGCACATAGGGCCGTCCCGGCATGCGCCCGCTGCTCGTTGCCTCTTCCGCTGCCGCGATCTCCGCCAGGGTGCCTCCCAGATGAACAGTGCCGGCGCGCCTGCATACCTGCGCCCGCCACGGCACAGGCTCGCTCAGCGCGTAGTCCACCTTGAACACGCCCGGACCATAACGAAATCTCTCCAGGCTGCGCCGGTACGCCGCCGGAAGCCGCGACCCCGCCAGCCGCAAGACCTGCCGGGGCGTCACATCCAACAGCACTGTCCGGCTCGGCGGCAGTTCGTCCAGCGACTCCACCTGCCAGCCGGCCGCGATGTCTCCGCCCAGCGCGCGCAAATACGCGCCCATTGCGTCGGTTATCGCCTGCGCCCCACCGCGCGGAAAAGGCCACCCGACAGCATGGGCCAGAACCCCCAGCAGCATCCCGAACGCCGAAGTAAACGGTTGCCGAAAACTGAGAAAGGAGTGGGCCGTAAGCCCGGCGAATAGAGCCTTCGCCCGTTCTTCACGGAAACAAAGGCGCGCCAACACATGAGCCGGTATGGCCGCAGCAAGGCCGAAACGGACTAATGCTGCCAGATCAGCGCCCACCGGCTGCGGCCCCAGCACCATCGGCGCCAGCTTGTCCCAGTCAGCCGCCGACGGCCCAATCAGCCGCATCCAGCTCTGGCCGTCCCCGCCAATCGACGACGCCGTCTGCTCCAACGAACGATAAAGCCCTACCCCCGTGCCATCATCCAACGGGTGCGCCGCCGCAATCTCCGGCTGTACCCACTCGACGCCGAAACGCTCCAGCGGCAGAGTGCGCATAAAGGGCGAGCCCGCCACCAGCGGATGGACCGCGGCGCAGATGTCGTGCTGGAAGCCCGGCAGCGTAAGCTCGGCAGTCCGGTTTCCCCCGCCGATCGTGCCCCTGCCCTCGATCAAGAGGACAGAATGTCCGGCGCGAGCGAAAGTAATAGCAGCCGCCAACCCATTGGGCCCGGCCCCGACAACGACGGCATCATAAAATGGCATTGGTCAGTCTATGCGCCAGTCCGCTAAAGGCAGCTTGGAGAGCTGCAACAAAACGTCCGAAATGATCCATGACTTTGAGAGGCGCGCCGGAGATCTATCAATCCAACTGGGGAGGATGCCATCCTGCCAGTATCCAGTGTCTTCTGGCGGGAAGAACATATTCATTGTTTATGTGAAGAGCCTCCACCGTTGCATTCCCGATGGGGCTGATTCCCAGAATACGTAGCCCGGCCTCACCCCATGCAAAGTGGCTACTCCACACATCGGTGCGAGGATGAAAGAGACGAACTTCCTCTTGACTTTCAGGATCGAAGGCGTGGGTCTGTGTGCCTTTGTAGCTATTGCACCAGGCACAGGCGAAGCAAAGATTATCGAGGGTCAAAGCGCCGCCTCTGCTGCGAGGCCAGATGTGTTCAACATGCATCTGTGCTCCGCTGATTTTTTGCGAAGTCCGGCAATACTCACAGCGAAACTGAGCGCGTTGCGCAACTTGAGATCGCAAATAGGCTGAGACAGATGCCATCGCTTCTGGTCAATCAGTCATGTCTAGAGCAGCCAGAAGCGACTCACCGCTGCGCAAACTTAACAGCGCATAGGCGCGTGCCTTCCTAAGCGTGGCTTTCCCATAACTCTCTCGCAATTCCTGCAAGCGCACCTGTTCTTGCGGAAGAAGGGGGCGCTTCTGCACGTCAAGAAGCGCCTGAAGCTCTCTCTGTTCTGCTGAAGTCATTTCACCCTTCGCAATCTGCCAAAGTGAATTTTCATCGAAGAAAGTCATCTCCAGCAGTTCACTGCGTACCGAGTCAGGGACATCATGCACATCGGGTAGGCCGACTGCCAATGCCCCTATCAGCACATCCTCTAAAGGGCGATCCAGCGCCTCGGCTGCTTCGCGGGCGCGAGTGAGGAGAGAATCGGAGACTTCAAATGTTAGAGTTGCCATTCATCCTGTCCTTTTCTCTGGCGCGTAGCGCTTACGGTGTGATTCTAACATCGGTCTCCTCTCTCAACAATTCGCACCGCGATCACCTACTTCACCAGCCGCAGCCGCTGCGGACTGCGGCCATCTATCCGCTCCACCACACCCCGCGCCTCCAGATCGAGCTTGACCGAAACCACATACCAGCCCACCGAGCCATCAAAGACATCGCCGATCCGTTCGCCCACCGTGTCCGTCAGTCCGCTGAACGTAATCCCCGGTTGCTCTTGCAGCGTCTCCTCAATCGCCTGTCGCACCATGTCATACTTGCCCTTGTCAATATTGACGCCATTCTTTCCAGCCGGGTGTAGCGTCTGGATTCTTTCGGTCACTTTTTCCTCCTGGACGGCGGCCGTTCGAATTTTTCGACTCTAACAGTACACAACAAAAAAAGGGCAGAGAGAAAAGAGTCGCCTTTTCTCTTTGCCCTTCATCATCTCCAACGCAGACAGAGCCTTACTCTCCCTCGAACAGCTTCTCGTTGCGATGCAGCCGGCGCGCAATGCCAAAGGTCTGGCCCTGGGCCCGCATCGTCGGCGCGTGCGCGCCCAGGTAGCGGGCTGCCGCCACCAGCACAAGAACCGCCTCCTCCTGTGATTCCGCCTCGGCAGACAGCAGATCATGCTGACGGAAGGCCGCCTCCACACACTGAATCGTATGGAAGTCGCGGTCTTCTCGCAGCAGCAGCGCGCCCAGCTCTGCCCGCAGCGCGGCCGAGTCGCCGCCATGGAAGAGGTAGCCGCCCACCGCGTTTCCGGCCTGGTTCACCTGCTGCTGCTGATCCAGCATTTCCGCCAGCGCCGGCAGTGGAGGCGCCGTCCCGTTGCTGCCGGAAGCCGCCGGCAGCCTGGCCGCGGGAATGTTCAAAAAGCGGTCGAGATAGATGCTCATCGCCGCGTCGAAAACACCCCGCAGCAATAGCAAATATTCGTCCGGCGATTCGTACCCCTCCAAACGCCGCAAACCCTGATGGACCGCGTTCGCGAAGGTGAAAGTGTGCATAGCCGTGTCCCAGTCGCCGAACTCATTGCTCGTGTGGAAGCGGGCAATCCGCAGCGCCGCCGCATAGGTGACCGCTGCCGCCAGTTCAACCTCGCTGGCCCCGGCTCGCAACGCCCCAAGCAGCGCGTCTGCAATCGCCTGCGGATCATCGGTCAGCAATACCGACACCAGCCCCGCGCGCCCCGCCCAGCGCCCGCGCTGCGCCTGACCTGTCGCAAGCGCGTCAGGAATCTGCGCCCGCGCTTCGCCCAACAGATCGATCAGATCTATCGGATTGCGCCACGCGTTGGACTCCTCCATCCGTCTTGCCCCAGCATAGCCCGGCACCAGGCTGGTCAGAACAGCTTCCGCCTTCTCCCAACCGACAATTTCCAGCGCTTCAAACGCCTTGTTCGTAAAGTCCAGCGGATGTCCAATATCGATATAGCGGAAGTCTGTCGCCGCACTGAACAGAATATCTGCCATCTCCCGCGGACTCGCGCCGGCCTCTAAGGCTGTAACGATGCACCGCTCCGCCCCCTCGGCATCCCGCACCAGAATGAAGCGGCGGAACCACTGCTTCAGCGTCTTCAGATCCGGGCTGCCGTCGGGCAGAGGCGTTACCGGGAAGCGCGGTGAACTGCCGGCCGAATCAGACGCGGTCGCCGCCAAGCCGTGCGCCAACGCCCGCGCCCGGTCCTCACGTCCCAGGCTGGGCAGAAGATTCTGGAAACAGGTGAGCATCGTCAGCCCCTGACCCCAGCCCTCCATCCGGTAGCGGGTGCCGAAATCCAGGCCCGCGGCGAAGGGAGTCAACGTGTCTCCGGCTTCATCCACCAGCGTAATCGCCGCCTTGGCAACCACCAGTGAAAGATTGCGCTCCAGGCCGACTGCCAGCCGCTTGCGTTGATGTTCCACCGGATCGTGCCGCGGCGTGACATCAACAAATACATCACCGTTCCGCACCTCCACCGGGAAGTTGGGCGTGTCGTCCGCCCACAGATCAAAAGAGCCGCCCGTGCACAGATCAAAACGGGCGTGATGCCAGTGGCACGTCAGAATTCCATCATGGACACTGCCCTTGTCCAGCGGAAAGCCCATATGCGGGCAGCGGTTGTCGAGCGCGTAAATCTCGCCCTCGTGATGAACGAGAACGACGACGTGGCCGTTAAGTTGGACCGTATGCAGGCCGACTTCTGTGACTTCTGTGACACTCGCAATGCGCTGATATGCGTCAGCAGCGACGTTGGTTGTCATTCCTCGCCTCCTGATTTCGTTCTGCGGCATCCGTGCCAAAGTTTGTGGATTCAACGGGGGTCATCGCAGCGAAGAGCGTGCCATTGCAGGCCCCACTCCCTTCCAACCTAATCCAGCAGAGCCTCTCGCGCCGCAAGGCTCCATACAGTTCCCGCCCAGTATAGCGACCCATGCACCGGGATGGCAAATCGTATGCAATTTAGCCCAAGGGCTTACCGTTTCGATACACACTCCGGCGCTGGCATTGCAGGACCGCCGCGCCTACTGCGTCGATTGACCCACGCTTCCGCGCTCCTCGCGCACAGCGGTCAACGCGACAAAGCCCATCAGGGCCAGCGCCGCCCAGAACAGAAACGGCACACCCGCGCCCATCGCTTCCAGTCTGTTGCCAATCGGTGGCGCGACCACAGAGCCAATCCGAGAGATAGCCATGATAAACCCGGTGGCCGTCCCGGCAAAGGCCGGTCCAATCCCCCGCAGTTCAATGATAAGTGTCATCATCGTCGCCATGTAGCCGTCTCGCGTGATGCCCGCGAAAATAACCGCCAGCCACACAATGAGCCCCTGTACGAACGAAAGGAGGCCGAAGCCAACGATTAACATCAGTGCCGACGCCAGCAGCAACGGGCGGCGCACCCCCAGCCGGTCGGACAGCAGAGTAAACGGAATCGTAAAGAGCAGACTCGCGAAATGGAAGCTGGCCAGGGCGCTGTCCGCTGCGCCTGGCTCCCAACCCTCATTGCGCAAGTAGAGAGGCAGGTAGCCAAGCGATCCCTGAATCGCGCCGCCAATGCCAAACATCGCCACCCCCAGCAGCCACACGTTGCGCAAACGGGCCACGCGCAGTAACGACGCGCGCAGCGAAGGCCGGTCCTCTTGCCCAGCTGCACTACCTTCGCCATCCGGCCCGGGTCTCGTGAACGCCCACAACGTTCCAACGATCAACGCCAGCACCGCATAGAATAGGAGCACGTTCCGCCAGCCCCCCAGCAGCGGCGAAAGCAACGTCGCGCTGATCAGCGAGCCGAGCAGGAAGCCCAGGGCCATGCCCGCCGAGACAACGCCGTTCGCCATGCCCAGGCGCTTCCCCGAAAACCACACGCCGCACGTCTTGTGCACATTCATCGGCGCCGCCATCGGGAAGAGACCGGCCACCAGAACAGTCGCCGTCAGGCTGGCGTAGTCACTGGCAAACGCCCGCGTCGCCCCCGTGACGCCCGCAAGCAGGCACGCAATCACCAGCATCCGCCGCGCCCCGATGCGGTCGCCAATCACGCCCCCTGTCAGGCTCATGGCAACGCCCAACAGCGAAGCCGCGCCCCACACATATCCAATCTGCACCAGATTCAGCGAAAGCTCAGTGCCAATCTCGTCGAACAGGACCGGCAGCGACATCATCGGCATGCCCACAACCAGCGTGTGGGTCAGCGCGGCCAGCACCAGAATGTACCACCGGTACGCGCCTTGGGCGGCATCGGAGGCTGTAGCCGTCGGGGCCGAGACGCGCCGCGGCTCAGACATTGGCTGTCGTCCCGCCATCAATGAGGATCTCTGCGCCGGTGATGCTCGCCGCCCGGTCCGATGCCAGGAACAGCGCCATGTCCGCAATCTCGTCCGCTTCCGCCATCCGGCTCAGCGGCACCGAAGCAATACGGCGGGCGCTCGCCTCCTCTACCGAAATCCCTTGCGCAGCAGCCTCCTGGCGGGCGAGTTGGCGCGCCCGTTCCGTATTCACCGGGCCCGGCGAAATCGCGTTGATGCGCACTCCAAAGGGAGCGAGATCCTGCGAGATCCCCTTCGTAAAGTTGATTATCGCGGCATTGGCCGTACCGCCGGCGAGGAATGTCGGCGTCGGGTTGTGCGCCGCCGCGCCCACAATATTCACGATCCGTCCCTCCCGCCGCGCCTTCATCTGCGGCGCCAGCGCCCGCACCATCCGCATATATCCCAGCAGCTTCAAATCCCATGCGCCGTGGTAGGCGTCGTCGCTCAGGCTGTAAAAGTCACCGCTCGGCGCCGAGCCGGCGTTATTGATAAGGATGTCCACATGGCCCCACGTGGAAAGGGCGTGACTGACCGCGCCTTCGACCCCTTCCGCCGTGCTCACATCTGCGCTAACCGAGAGCGCCATCGCGGTGCTCTCGGGCGCATGGTCCGCGATCGCGCCGAGGGCCTGAGCGAGCCGCTCCTCGTCGCGCGCCGCGATCAACACGCTGACACCCTCCGCGTACAACGCCTGCGCGCAGGCCAGTCCGATGCCCGCGCTGCCTCCTGTGACAATGGCTGTCTTGCCCGAAAGATTGAGTTGCAAGGTATGGCTTCTCCTCAAGAGTGTTGTCCTGCAAGGTCTGCCTGCGCAACTACGGTTTACGTACAGGCCGCCCTCATCCGCTTCCTTCGCCCGCCTCCCCATAGATCTCGCAATTCGGAAAGGTCAGCGAGAAGCCGTACCAGCGAGCAAAAAGGTGCAACGGCTGTTCAGTGGGTAACTCCTCTCCCGAGGGATCGTAAAGCCTGCCGTTGCGAACAATCGCGCCGTCCTCCATGCGAAGGTCGCTGCCATCCCATTCGGCATCCTGCCCATCGGCGAAGAGCGGCGCCGGCGTGCCAGACACCGGGTCAAGGTAGATCAGCATATTCTTGCTGTCGATGACGTCGAACAACACGCCGCCCCGCGCCTTGAGAACTCCGAGCGGATAATACCGGCTGACCCTCTCTGTCCAGACGCCCAGCCCCATCTCCAGGCGCGGCCGCCGTGGATCTTCCGCACCCATCGAGCCCGCAAAACCCGGCGGCAAAAAGCGTCCCCTGGTCAATCGCACCAGGACCTTCATCAGGCCCGCCGCCAAACCAAAAGGCAGCGGCAGCCGTGACAGCCCGATTCGCGCTTCCGGGAACTGCGCCAGCGCCTGGTCCGCCTGCATATGCCGCAGCGGCTCCAGTTCGAGACGCCGCCCCTTGAGCGGTCCATGAAGACATTCGCCTGTGACGTGATCCCAATAAGAGCCCGTCTGGTGATCACCCATCAGCGACATGCCGTTATAGAGGCCCCGCGTCGCAAAAGTGTAAGTTTCCCCGTCAAGTACCGGCGTCAGACTGACGCCGCTGTTGCACGGCGCTCAGAAAGTGGCGAGAATCGGTGTTCCGTTCCACTCACCCTGCGCCACATGGTGAAAGATCATCTGGCTGGTGAGCAGCGTCAACGCCGCGCCGTCCCGTTCCAGCACCAGCAGCGGCGTCTCCCCGCGGACTTTCTTGCGTCTCAACGCGTCGGCCAGCCCCTCCGTGCGCTGCACAGCCAGCGGCCGGAACATATCTCGTTTGCTCAGGATGGCCCGTTTCGCGTCAAAGGTCGCCGCCCCGGTCAGTTCGCTTGTGTATGCTTCCATCTTCAGCCCCTATTCCAGTAAAAGACCCTGGAAACGAACGCAGGTCGTGGGACGCCTCGCCCCAGAGTAGGTTCTATCGATCGGTCGAAAAGCGGAAGACTGTCGTCTGCGTATACTCCTCGCCGGGCCGCAGAACAATCGACGGAAAATCCGGCTGGTTCGGCGCATCCGGAAAATGCTGCGTCTCCAGGCAGAACCCGCCGCGGTGGGGATAGACCTGTCCCCCTTTGCCCGTGCTCGCAGCCTCCATCTGGTTGCCTGCATAGAACTGCACCCCCGGCTCCGTTGTCAGCACCTCCAGTACTCGTCCGCTGACCGGCTCGGAGACGCGCGCCGCCAGCCGCAGCGTGCCCGGCGCACCATTGAGAACGAAATTGTGATCGTAGCCGCCGCCTGCGCGGATCTGCTCATCGTCGGCGTTGATGCGCGCGCCGATGGCAGTGGGCTGGCGGAAGTCGAAGGGTGTGCCGGTCACGTCCCGCACCTCACCTGTCACGATCAGCGCGCTGTCCATTGGCGTGAACGCATCCGCATCGATCATGGCGACGTGGTCGTGGATATCTCCCTGCCCCGCCAGGTTGAAATAACTGTGATTGGTCAGGTTGACAATCGTCGGCGCGTCGCAGGTCGCCCGGTAGTCGAGACGCAACTCGTTGTCATCGTTCAGGCTGAGCCTGACCGTCGTGTCCAGCGCGCCCGGATAGTGGTCTTCCCCGTCCGGGCTGTGGTGGGAGAGCACCAGCCCTACCTCCCGCTCGTTCTGAAAGGGCCGGGCCTGCCACACGACCTTGTCGAAGCCACCCTCCCCGCCGTGAAGATGGTCGTCGTTGACATTGCACGCAAGCTGGTAAAACACACCGTCCAGCTCGAAGTTCCCGCCACCGATGCGGTTGGCGCAGCGGCCGACCAGCACGCCGAAGTACGGGTGCCCGGCCAGATATTCGTCGAGCGTATCGAAGCCCAGCACCACATCCCCCGCCTTGCCGTTGCGGTCCGGCGTCGAGAGCGTGCGGATCAACCCGCCATAGTCAAGTACATCGGTCTGTACACCCGTGTTGTTGGCCAGCGTATACTGTCGGACGGCCTGTCCACTCTGCGTTTTGCCGAATGCCTGGCTGCTGAGTCTCATAGTTCCTGGCTCCGTGCCCCGAGTTTCTGATTCCTGCCGTTAACTCCGAAAACCTGCTTTTCCCAACGCAGCCGCCCGTCTCGGCCTGGCCGCAACCGGCATCCCCGACCCAAACCAAGGCGGTCGAAGGTGTTTACTCTCTCCTCACTTCTCCTTACTCTCTTCTAGCCTATGGGCTGTCGGGCCTTCGGCCCTCCCTTGTGCAGGTGCTGCGCCCCCGCAACGCCCCCCTACAAAACCATGCCTCACGAACGGTACGCTTCTGTCGCAGCAGTGCGGCTCAAGCAAGGTAGCTGCGGCCAACCAGGAATGCTATGAAGAAAGTCTGAATGGTGGCAGCGGCGAAGTAGGTCCTCCCTAACCCTCATCCCCAAGACCCGCTTAGGCGTGTCCGTACACCCTTCGCCGCACAACAGCCTTCTCCTCCTCCGAGATCAGAGTGAAAGGCCTCAGCCACTCCTGTTGGTGGTAAAGCCGGGCCTCGTCTTTCGTGAGCCCGTGTCGGTTCGTGGTCATGGGGATCCGGTACTGGCTTCTCAGGCTACATATCAGTGCGCTGTCGAAGCAGACTCCGAGACTACCTGAAGAGATGTTATACCTTGGAAATCCTTGGGGTTGTGGGTAACTAGAGGCACGGCGTGCCGCACAGTGCAGGCAGCAATCCAGGCATCGTTGGGCGCAATCGGTCTTCCGGCCCGCTGCCGCTCGGCGACCAATCGACCGTAGCAGCGCGCAACCTCATGGTCGTAAGGAATGATTACGAATCTGCGAATGATCGCTTCGAGTTCATTCCGCCTGCTCTTACCCCAGTTGCCTTTCTCCGCCCCGAAGTAAAGCTCTCCAACGGTGATAAAGCTGATGGCAAGCAGATGATTCTGGACATGCGGTTGATATGCTCGCCCGAGCGGTCCGCCCTTCATCAGGTACGAGACGATGTTCGTGTCGAGAATGAGTGTGTCAACACTCATTCTCGACGGCCACTATTCGCGCTGACAGCATGTCGAAGATTGTAAACTGCCTCTTCAAAGCCGTCATCTTCGTCGCCCGGCCACGTGCCAAACAGAACCTGCACATCAGTCAATGGTTGGACGTTCTGCGCGCGCGCCAGTTCTTCCAAAGCGGGAGATTCCCAGAAAATGCCTATGACTGGCCCCTCCTGGCGAACAGGTGACTCGGACGAAGTGTCTTCTATTCGGGTTGCTGGCGTCGCCTGTTCTCTTTCACCGACCGGCGTCTGTGGCATTGTTGTGCGCTCTTTCCTTTGCGGTGCGAACGGGAGAGTACCCAGATCTTTAGAGAGAGTTGCCCGCTCTCTGCCGAGAGATTTGGCTCATCACTGTTAATCCGTTGCTATGGCGCTTGCCCAATGCGCAGACCCTGCGGGCGAGGGCGGCGGATCATGGATCTGGTTCGTGGGGTATTTTAGCACATGTTCTTGGGGAGTGCAGGCGGGGTGAGAGTTTGGCTAGATCAGACTTTTACAACACGTTCCTTAAAATGTTTTCCCAGACTAACAAAGGGACCTTGGCAGTGACCTGAAAACTAAAACCAATAACTAGAAACTGACCCTCAACCTCCTCGCCGGTACTCCGCCAGCATCTCGTCCATCACCCAAGACGTACGCGCCCCGCTTTCACCCGTGCTGGGACAGCGCCCGCGTCCATTCAACTCGTCCACGATAGTCTGAATCAGCGGCTGATGCACATGGTCCGGCTGCGTTACCGGGATCTCCTCGGTGCCCGCGCTCGTCGTCAGCGCGATCGGGCTGGCATCGAAACAGACATAGCCGATGCGTCCTTTCGTGCCTTCGATCTCAGTCCAGTCAAGGTGTTCGAAGCCGGTGAACATCCATGTCCCCGTCCCCTGTACACCCGATTCGAACGTAAAGCTGCCGCTGACAATGTCCTCGGCGTCGTAAAACCCCGCTTGATTGGCCGCAAACCCCTGCACACGGCTGATCGGGCCAAGCAGATAGTCGAGAATGTCCAGCATGTGCGAGCCCAGGTCCAGGAAGAGGCCCGCGCCCGCAATCTCCGGATTGACCCGCCAACTGCGCTGGTCCGGGAACGCGTCGCTCGGCTTCGGCGGCTGGTAATAGCGAATCAGCACCGAGCGCACATCGCCGATCGCGCCCTGCTCGAGCAGCTCCTGCACTTTGAGGAACTTCGGCAGCCCCCGCCGGTAATAGCCGACCCACAGCGGAACGCCCGCGGCTTCGCAGGCGTCAATCATCGTCTGGCATTCTTCGTAAGTGCGCGCCATCGGCTTTTCCACATAGACCGGTTTGCCCGCCGCCGCCGCCTTGCACGTATATTCCATGTGCGTGTCCGGCGGCGTCGCCACATAAACCGCGTCCACCTCCGGGTCGTTGATCAGCTTGTCGCCGTCATCGTACCAGCGCGCCACGCCGTGGCGCCGCGCAAAGTCGGCCGCCAGCGCCCCATCGCGCCGCATAACCGCCGTCAGCGCCGAGTTCTCGGCCTTGTACAGCCCAGGCCCGCTCTTGACCTCGCACACATCCCCGCAACCGACGATCCCCCAGCGAATTTCAGGCATAATTCGGTCCTCGTTTATTTCCTATTGCGTATTCCGTATCTGGCGACCGCATTGTACCACGAGTTCGATGGGGTGATCATTAACCGGCAAATGCGCCCCGTCAGGATAAACCCCAAGTGATTAGGTACCTTTGACACTTGCAGAAGTCCATTCAAAATATGACAGAAGCAGGACGCCTGCCAGCAAAATCGGCCCGATTCTCGCCCGATTCCCGTGTTCTACGACGCTTATCTTCGGCGACAATCACAGAGAGCCTTCTTTCCCGCCCTTCGCAAATCAAGAATGGCTTTCTCCGCGGCCCTTCGTGGATAAAAAGGTGTTCTTCGCGGCCCTTAGTGGCCCTTCGTGGATAAAAAGGTGTTCTTCGCGGCCCTTAGCGGCCCTTCGTGGATAAAAAGGTGTTCTTCGCGGCCCTTAGTGGCCCTTCGTGGACAAAAAAGGTGTTCTTCGCGGCTCTAAGCGTTCAGAATAATCTCTCGAACCGCCCCGCGAAGCTCGTCCCTCAGTTCGTCAGCGTGTGTCAGCCAGATCGTATGGGCCGCGCCAGCAATCTCGACATAACGTCCATTGGGTATCAGCGACGCCAACTGTCTTGTCGGCCAGTTAGGGCGAATATCCTTGTCGCAGTTGATGAAGATGGCGGGTATATGCAGATCTGCAATCTCACGGAACAAAGTGGGGCGCCTGATGTACTCCTTCCAACTGAGGTTGCTCTGCGCATTCACGTCCGGATCGGCCCTGAATACCTTCCCTCCGATGTCCTCCCCCACCTCCTCAAGGCCCTTGCGATAGGCAGCGCTCCAGCTCCTGTCATTAACAACTCTGCCGCCTGCGATTCCGATCAACCCCATCACGCACGATGGATTCCGCAACGCATACGCAAGAGCCGCGCTGGGCCCAAAACTGTGGCCCGCTACAATGCACCGTGCTGCACCGTATTCCTGGCGGACCGCCTCAGCGTCAGTAAGGAGAGTGTCAATATCGTAGTTGCCGTCCCAGTCGGAGCGCCCGCACCCACGCGGCTCAAAACGGATCACCTCGCACAGGTCGTCGATCATCTCCGCGACCGGGCCCAGATAGTCGTCGCATCCCGGGCCGCCGTTGAACATCAGCAGCGGCGTACCCCGACCACTCGCCGTCGACCAGAGCCGGGCACGCCCCGAAGTCACATAGCGCTCGTCCATCTCTGACTTCACCCGCGCCCAGCCTCCTCTCTGCCCTTACTCCCCGTTCCCATGTCCGTGCACCGGCGTATGATTGTGATAGACGCCGTGCGCGTGCATCCGCTGATGCAATCGGTTGTGCGCCGCTTCCAGCACCGCCCGCATCTCCCGAAAACGCTGCGCATTCGGCCGCGGCGCGATCGTGTCCACATAGGCCATCGCGCCCTCGATCTGCTCCAACACCGCCGAAGCGTCCGCCTCGCTGAACAGCGGGCTATCCCCCACCAATGTCTGCACCGCGCTCGTATGCGCTGCGATCTCACCCTCCGCGCCGGTATAACTGCCCCGCACCCGCAGCGCGATCCACGAGGAACCCGTAACCGCAACCTGCACACTGCCCGACGCGCTGTATTCGCCTTGTACGTCTACCTGGTCGACCACCAGCCCACCCTGGATCACCTCCACCTGCTCGATCGGTATCAGCACCGACTCGACCCGCCAGTCGACGCCCACACTCCCGCCGCCAACCGGCAACTGCACCTGCCCACCCGGCGCCACGCCCTCTACTGTCAACGCCGCCAGCGGACCGATCGTCATGAAAGTGTTGCCGGCCTGCACCGCCTCCATCCAGCTCTCGTACGTGAACTCCCGCTCCCCCAGATGCGCATAAGTACGCACGCCGCCCAGCTGCGACGAAGCCGCCATCTTGTCCGAGCCGCCCACGATCGGCAGCTGATACCCCAGATTGAGATAACGGTACCAGTCGGCGATGCCGTACGGGTTGAGCTCCCGTTCGCAGGGGTTGAATGTCATCATTTCAATCGCATGGATCAGGCCGAGCACGATATCCGCCGCCCGCTCCAGTTGCGGGTTCGGCGCGTGCGGCATCACCACCAGCCCGCCCTGGTCAATGCAGCGCTGCGCCCACTCGGCCATCACCACCTCCTGCGGATCACCTAGCGCCGACTCCGACGGGCCGCCGCTGCAAAGCGGGTGGATCATCTTGCCGTTGTATCCCAGCAGCGAAATGTGACCGAGTATCTGCATGCGGTTCTCAGTTCCCACCCGCACCAGAAACTCGCCGTCGCCGCCGAACTCGCGCGCCCCCAACGTTGTCCTGCCGTCAAAGTCGCTGACATTGCTGAACATCTCGCCCCACTGGCTGGCCAGCAGATTCACAACATGCACGTCCTCGGCCTGACCCTCCAGCAGCGCCGTCGAAGGGCTCAGAAAATGAACATGCGTATCCGCAGTCACCCAGCCCTTTTCCCGCCACGGTAGCACCCGTTCCAACTCGAAGACCAGTTCATCGGTGTCGGCCGCAATCGTGACCTGTTTGCGAATCGGCGCCGTCTCATAACCCTTGGTGATCTCCACGAACACCTCGCCCAACGGCATATCCACCTCGCAATGGCCGTCGATGTAGCAATACTGGTTGCGGCCGTTCACGAACTCACCGTAGTTGTCCTCAAACCAGTGCGGATTCACCTTGCGATGGCGGCCGCGCGGCGGCAGATACTCGCCGTGCTCACCGTGAAAATGAATCCGCACCGGCACCAGGTTGTTGGTCCCCTTCTGCACCACGCGCACGTCGACCAGCCGGTGGGCCGGCGCTACCCCAACGATGGTGTCCCCAGGCTGGCCGTCCTCAAGCTGCGACAGGTCATAGACAATCGGCTCGTCACTGTCGACGCCGACGTGCAGCCACGCCTGCGGATGCGCGCTGTACTCGACGATCAGATCCCGCTGCGATACCGCCGGCTGCACGTTCGCTTCCTCACCCAGCCAGCGCCCGCCGTCATAATCAAACGCCGCGCGCGCGGAAATGACATAGCCCAGATCGATAGCCAGGTCCTCGTACTCGTCAATCGCGTTGAACTCGACACCCTCCGGCAGCGTCAGCCGCAGCTTGCGGCGCACGCCCGGCCGCAGCGGATGCTCATCCACGTTCGTCAGGCTGATCGCGTAGATAGTCGACCCCTCGTTGCGCGGCTGCAAAACCAGGCGGCGGATCGGCTTGTCGGGATGCGGGTTCTCCAACGCGTACAGCCACATCTTCTCTTCCATCTGATCGCGCCCGGAGCTGGTGCGCGTTTCGCCGCGGCCGTAGTCATTGACTGGAACCCGCCCCAACTGGGTCTCCTCCGTCGCCGAATTGAAGACCGTAGCCTTCATCGCCGGCACCGTTTCGAAGGGGCTGCCCCCCCACACAACCCGGCTCTGCTGGATGCCAAATCGACGCCGTATCGGCGTTTCATGGCGGCTGCCGTCCTCGTATTCAAAGACATAGGAAGAGACGTGGTCGCCCAGTTCGTTCCCGTCCTGTGCGAAGTCCGCGAAACCGTCGAGGTAGTTGGTGACGCGATCGGCCACCGCGTGCAGGAAGACGACATATGTTGCCAGTCCTTCCCCCAGTTCAACAGTCACCGGTTCCGCGTCCAGCAGGATTACGGCAGGGCCTTCGAACCCACCGAGCAAAAAGGGGATTCCGTTGAAGGCGGTTGCGCCCGTCCTGTCTTCAACCAATGAGGGCACGCGCAGTTGTTCAGGAAGCCCGGCGCGTTCAGCATTAAAGAAATTCGACAGATCAACGGTCGTGAAATGTGGGGAGACTGGATTCATGGGACTCTCCATTTCTGGCGCGCTTCGCGGCAATTGATGAAATTGTCTAGTCTGTCTGCTCTTTCCAATCCACTGCTCTAACCGATCATCACTGTGTCAGGATACCTCCAGCCAGCGGTCGAACCAGTCGAACGCCTCCGACTGCATCGCAATGTCGAACTTGTGCTCCCCGCCATAAAATGTGCAGCCGTACCGATCGGCCGCGTCTGCCTTCTCATACACCTGGCGCAGCATTACGTCGGCCCGCCGCATCTCCGAGAGCGTGAACAGCGGGTCCTCCGTATTGTTCTGTACCAATGTCGGCAGCGGCGTCCGCATCCCCAGAATGTCCGGGTAGTCCATCTCGTTGGCCAGGTGCGGCACGTAGATCATCCACGTATGCGTATGGCTCTTGTTCAGCAGCAAATCCCGCCACGTTGTCATCATGCCGACACAGACCGCGCAGCGCACGCGGTCATCCAGTCCCGCCAGATATACCGTACGCAGGCCGCCGCCGGACAACCCGCCGATGCCGACCCGCTGCGCGTCCACATCGTCGCGCCCGCACAGCACATCCAGCGCGTGCACATCTTCAGCCAGCCACACCCCCGCCCACGTCGTCCCCGCGCTCAGCAGCGACTTCGCCACGGTCGACTCGTGGCCGCCCGCCCAGCGGTTGTAAGCGGCGATGTATTCGGGATCGTCCGACTCCTGCTCGTCCATGCCGTCGCGAATCACCGCCGGCAGATCCGCGATGCGGACGCGGCGGCTGCCAAATGCGAATGCATCCGGCACCAGAACCGCATACCCGCGCTGCGCCAGGCGGTTGGCCCACGGCGCGCCCCCGTACGCCCGCGCCTGGTGGTCCACATTTACTGCATTCTGTTGTGCGTCCGTCCGCGTGATCTTCTGCCAGCCATGAAACTTATGGCCGCCGTGATCGTGCAACGCCAGAACGCCGGGCAGCTGGCCGCGCGCCCCCGCCGGTTTCAACAGTACCGCCTCCGTGCGCGGACCATAGGGCAGTTGCCACGAGAGCTCCTCCACCTGCAGCCCGTCATATTCGTACCGGCGCTCTACCTGGACCTCCGCTGACCCGCCCGTGTCCGGCATTGCCACCCGCTCGCGAAATCGCTGGCGCGCCGCCGGCCGCCAGGACGCCGGGTCGATCCAATGCGTGTGCCGAAAAGAGAGAAAATTGGGGCCTTCACCGGCCAGGGTTGCTGCCCACGAGCCGTACGCGCCGAGCATCGAGTGAGAGGACATACCTTTACTTTCCAAGTGAAATGATCCGACAGGGTATACAGGGTGGTTGCGCGCCCGCTAAACGCGGGCTGCGCTGTTCGAGATACTATAGCAGGAATCGCAAACAGGGAAAAAGCCATGCCAGGACGACGCGCCTCCGCTGGCGCAAAAAGGAGGGAAACGCCTCAACCGAGCCGTCCCCCTCCTTCACGCAAACTGTGGCCCCATCAGAGCCTGTTCTACAGCATTTCCCACTCGAAGCCGGTTCGTCTCGCTTACGTAATTCGCAATATCGCTAATTCAACCAGCCGGCCGCGGCAAAAAAAACGTAACTACTCAGCCGCAACTGATTCGCAACCTTGAACGACGCGAGCAAAGCTGTTTCCTCTCTCCTCACTCCTCTATACTCTTTCTTTGCTTATGGGCGGTCGGCCGCAAGCGGCCTCCCTTGTGCAGGGGCTGCGCCCCCGCAACGCCCCCCTCCAAAACCATCGCTCACCGACCGTGTCTGCGCATTCCGGCAGTGCCGCTCTCCCAACCTGGCTGCCGCCAACCGAATACGCCATCTGAAAGTCTGACTGGCGGCGAAGATGAAGAGTTGGTCAAGACAGATGCTGTATGCGGCTTAGTAGTTGCAAAAAGTCAACCATAGCCTTCCCCGCGTCATAGCAATTCGTCGTCGTCCAGCAGGCCGCTGCGTGCCGCCCAAACACCCATCTCCTGCCTGGACCCCACCCCCAGCTTGCGCCGTATGGCATAAATAGCGTTCCGTACCGTCATTGGATTGCTGTTGCCCCGCGCTTCAGCCATCTCCGCGTACGACATCCCCCGTGCGAACATCTTGAGCAGATCGCGCTCTCGCGCCGTCAATCGGTTCAGTTCGCTGGGAGGAATCGGGACGCCGCCGCTGCTCAATCCCGTGACCAGTTTCCGTGCTGCCTCTCCCTGCACCCGAAACTCTCCGTCGGCAACCTCCCGCACCGTCGACAGCAGCATCTCCTTGCCAGAGAACTTCTGAAGGTATCCCGTTGCTCCGGCATTTACCGCCTGCACAATCGCACCGTGTCTGTTGGACGCGGTCAGCATCAGGATTCGCGTGTCCGGCAGGGCTGCGGTTATTTCCCGACACGCTTCGATGCCGTCCTTTACCGGCATCAGAATGTCCATGATTACCACGTCAGGCTCCAGCTCCTGGACCTTGTTCACCGCCTCTTCACCGTCCCCAGCCTGGCCGACGACCTCAAAGTCGCCCGACTGCTCCAGCACCTCCGCAATCCCCTCCCGAACGATGGCGTGGTCGTCAACTATCATCACTTTGATTCTGGTCTCCGATGACACCTGCCTGCCTCCTTAACCCTGCGCATTGGGCACGGTGCAACAGACCGTTGTACCGTTGCCATTGGATACAACCTCCAGACTGCCGCCCATGCGCTCTGCGTCAGCCCGCATGTTCCTGAAGCCGTGGCCGTGCACAGCGTAGTTATCGGGAATCCCGACCCCGTCGTCAGACACCGACATGCGTAGAATGTCCACCCCGAACTCCAGGGAGATTGTGACACATTCAGCCTCCGAATGGCGAAAGGCATTGGTCAGCGCATTGTGGGCGATGGAGAACAGCAGGCTGCGCGTTATCGTGGAGAGTGGCGGTTCCACCCCGTCCAACTCCAGTTCCGCCGGAATCGATGTGATGACCGTAAAGGTGTCGGCGTGCGCCGCCAGGACTTCGCTCAGCGTACTTCCGCTGAATATCTGCCCACCGTCTATCGGGTGCCTGAGCGTCCACATCGTCGACCTGGTCAAGGCCCACATTGCCTCCAGCTTGCCAATCAATTCGGGGTTGGATCTGTCCACCTTCTCAATGGCGTCCTCAAGGCCCAACCCCAAGGTGTAGGCCGATTGTGCGGTCGTGTCGTGTATGGTCTGTGACATCTCGATCCGCTGCCGCTGTAGCTCCCGCTCCCGCGCCACCGCCTCCAGCCTCCTGATCCTTTCCGATCTGGCGACCAGACTGACCGCGGCCACGACTGCGTACATGATGACGATCCTGGCAATCAACTGCTTGTCGTCTCTGGCTTCGAGATCGAGTCCTTCCCCGACCGTCAGGCTCACGATGGTGTAGATGACGGCCACCAATGTCACCCACCCGAAACTCAGCCGGAACGAACTGAAGAACACTGCGAACCAGGCCAGAGTAGGGTAATACAGCAGATAGAAGAAGACTTGGCTAAACCCGCCGCCGACCACCATCGCTACCGTTATCAGGACAAAGTCCAAAGAGCTGAAAACCAGCATCCACTTCAAAGTCACATCGCGGCCCGAACGGACGCGGTAGTGTATGAAACCGTTGGACCCTACCAAAACAATCAAGCACAGTATGTAACCCGTATACCTGGAGCTGAATGCCGGTCGGTAGACCAACAGGAATACACAGGCGGCACAAATGAACCACCGTACCCAAACGGCTCTCGTCGCTAGGTAACGCAGTTCATCTGGACCGACTTCCCTGAATCCTTCCCACAAGCCTGCAAGGACATCGGCCGCTGTGGAAGGAAGTGCCAAAAGCCAAGCTCCGAAATCTCGACCTTCCCCGCGATGTTGTTGTTGAGTCATGACGAAAATCTCAATCTATCGTGCTGCTGCCTGCTCACCCTTGAAATTCACGAAGCCCGCCAATCTGCGCGCGCCACATCCCTTTGCGTTAACAGATCCCGCTGCCACTCTACCCCGTTCGCAGTAAGCGTCAAAACCGGAAATACCACTGAGCGCTTCGTACACGATCCCCGCCCCACAGTTGAACAGCACTGAAGAAATGTTGACAGGCTGAGCCATTTAGGACAGAACTATCGCTAAAATGTTTCAAAATCATGACATATGCCAAGTAAAGATATACCTATTGACATATATCACTTGTACCAAATATAATGGCTCCCACTCCCTGAATGTGCACAGCGCTAGTGCGATCTCCAGACAACGACAGTCCTATTGCCATCATCGGCGGCCGCGAAAGCGGCAACGGACGCGCACTGGAACATGTTCCAGTGTATAGCGTCGCATTCCGACTTGAAATCCGTTATCGACAAGCCCTACATCTTCTCAGTGGGCCAGGACGACGTGGTGACGTACCTGGCAAGGTAATCCATGAACATAAAGAGGAATGTGACGATCGATCTGCCGGACGCCGTTTACCGCCGCCTGTTGCGTTCGGCTGCGCGCAACGGATGGTCGCCTGCTAAGGAAATCGAGCACCTGATCCTGAAACAGTTCGATCGCGACTATTCACAAGCGGAATTTGACAAACTGGTGCGGGAAATTATGCAAGACCGCGAGAAAGACTAACTGTCCCACCCAGCCCCCTTCTCGCGCTAGCGTCTGCATTCGTCCTGTTCGACGAGACTGCCGCCCAGGACGCTGAATTCACTTCGTGTTACAAGGAATGGGTTCCCCTTCAGTGAGGCGATTCAAGCTGGGCTGAAAGAGGCAGCAAACGACCCGAACAACGTCAACTCCGTCATTCTTGACACGAAGGTTTGCACGCCGGCAAATCCACTGGTCGCCAAAGACGCTGTCAGCACCTTCACGTCTCCCGAATCCTGCACCACCCTGTCCCCCCGGCCACGACCTGCTTCATCTTGCTTGAATTAACCGATCTCAATGCCAAAGACTACACTGGGTTACAGTGTGCCGCCTCGAGCGTAGAACGGAATGCGTCCCGGTTTGGCAAGAGCGCGCATACAGGGAAAAAGGAGGCAGGGGCGATGCGGCCAGGGATTGTTCACAATCTGTTGACGCCGGTTTCAAAGAAGGCGCTGCTGACCTGGGAACGTCTGGAGTCAGGAATCAGCTCTGACCTGACCTCCAGTGAAATTAGGGCAAATCCGTACGATTTCGTAACTACTCAGCCACAACTGATTTGCGAACCTGAATGAGGCGAGTGAAGGTGTTTACTCTCTCCTCATTCTCTGTTTCTTTTGGGCGGTCGGGCCTTCGGCCCTCCCTTGTGCAGGGGCTGCGCCCCCGCAACGCCCCCCTCCAAAAACTCTTCCCGCCGCCGCTGCACTAGTCTTCAGCCATTATCCCCTGCACCCTCGCAAAGGCCTCCACCAGCACTCGTCTGTTCGTCAGCCATCCTGAAAATCCCCAAAAACCCTGCTTCACACAACGTCCACCAAGAAATCTGGGACAGCCCCCTTGCACGACGCGCCTCCGCTGATACAAAAAAGAGGGGGACCGCGCGGTCCCCCTCCCTTTACGCAAAACCTCTCCCCAACCAGGACGCCCCGCTTACGAAATTCAACTGAACGCAGCGTCCCTTCTCTCAAATCCCCTAGTACCCTGGCGGCGCATCAACCGGGCCGTCAAACTGCATCGACGTGAAGACCCCGCCCTGCGGATCCTGGATGACCGCGAAGCGGCCAACCGTGCCCGTATCGGTCGGCGGAACAAGAATTGCGCCGCCCAGCTCCTTCGCTCTGGCCGCAGTCGCCTCTATATCCTCCGACATGAAGTAGACCCCCCAATGGGGCTGCATCTCACCCCACGAGGCGTCCAACTTCAACATGCCGGCTTGCATACGCTCGCCCAGCTTGAAAAGATGATACCCGTTCGGATCCTGGTCGTGGCCCCAGCCGAAAACCGTCCCATAGAAACTGCGCGCGCTGTCGACGTCTTTCGTCTGCAGTTCATTCCAGACAAGCGCGTTGGGCATGTTGACCAGCTGGGCGCCAATATGCCCCTTCGGCTGCCACAGACCGACCATCGCCCCAGTCGGGTCCGCGATAATTATCATTCGTCCTGAATCCATGACATCCATCGCCTCCATTGCAATCGATCCACCGGCCGCAACTGCCTTTTCGGCCACGGCATCGACATCGTCGTGCTTGATATAAGAAGACCAGATCGGCGGAATGCCCTGATCCGTCATCTCTTGCGGCAAATTGCTCAGGCCGGCCACGTTGTACCCGTTGATCTGGCACAGCGAGTAGTGCGTGCCCATCGGCGTCGGGATATCAAAGTACTCCCAGCCGAAAAGACCGCTGAAAAACTCCTTGGCCGCGGCCGGGTCAGTTGTTGCCAGGTCCACCCAACAGAACATGTTGTCCGGATACTGCTTTACTACCTGCATGAAACTCTCTCCTTTAAAAAGAAATGGGGAACTCTTTCGTCTGCAAAACACAGACAGATTTAACCATAGCACATCTAGATCATATGTGCTGAATCGGCAACTCTGGCGATCACACAATTGGACGATGTCCAGCAACGACATGTTCCCCTGAACTCTGCCCCAGACGCGAAAAAGCCGACCGGCTTCCCGATCGGCTCTGTGTGGTCGCAAATTGGAATCATGCCTCTTCCAGGCAGTAGCGGTAAAGGACTCCGGCCAGAACGCCGCTCACGAGCCGTAAGCGCCGAGCATCGAGTGAGAGGACATTCCGTCTGTCTCCTGGTGCATGGTATGACAGGGTCTTCAGTGTGGTCGCGCGGCCGCGCTAAGCGGTCTGCGCTGTCCGGGATTCTATAGCAGGGATGGGAAAAAGGGGAAAAATCGCGCTAACTTGGCGCGTAACCGCAGAAGCACAGAAAAGGGACCGCCACAACCGTGCGGTCCCCCTTGCCACCGTGCCGGAATTCCGGCAGGACGTGTGGTGGCTTACTCTCGTTTGTCAGGCGGCGACGCAAAGCGTCCCCAGGGCGCTTAGGCCCTATTCAGTCTGGTTACCCTGCCCCCAATGAGCCATTCGGCCACATACAGGTTCCCGCTGGCGTCCGCAGCCAAACCGTGAGGGCTGTTGAACTTGCCCGTCTCCAGGTGGCTCGTGCGTACTGACTGTCCCGATTCGTTCACATTGTTGGGCCAGCCCTCAACATCGCACACCTGCTTGTTGTCGCCGAGGTATGTGAGCAGTTCATCGTTTATATCGGTGACCACGAGGCGGGCGCGAAGCTCGGCAATGATCATCAGATCGCCATGTGTCGCGAAACAACTGGGCGTGTTCAGAAAACCGTCACCAAACATCCGCCTGAATCCACCCTCCATGTCGTAGACCTGGACGCGGTCATTGGCCCTGTCCGCCACGTAGAGCTCCGGCTCGGACTTGCGATAATCAAAGAAGATGCCGTGCGGGCAGTTGTAGGCCCCGGCCCCTTCCTCGCCGTTTATGCTGCTCACATGCTCGCCATCCTTCGTGAACCTGTGGACATGGTACGCGCCGTACCCATCGCCCACCCAGATGTCGCCGTTGCCACCAAAACGCTCCTCGTTCACCGCGACGGTTGTGGGGGCGTAGCGTGTGTCTTTGTATATGGGAAGGGGAGGCGTCTCCAGCCTCATGACCACTTCACCGTCCAATGTCGTCTTGAATACCTGACCGGGCCCTTCGCCCACGCCCGGAGGGTTCTTGTAGCCGTGAAGATAGTGATTCTTGGATCCGTGGTCCACAATCCACAGATACTCGACTCCATCCTCGTTGATGAGGGTGATCCCATGCGCCTCGGCAAAGTCGCCTCGCCACGAGGAAATCAGGTTGCCGTCCCCGTCGAAAGTCATCACTTCCGGATCGCCGGGGTGGCTGGTCATAACGTTTCCCGATTCCGTGACAACGATGCCCGGATGCGCCCATCCCTTGCGTGAGCTCTCACTTTCGGGAAGCTTGGCCCAATTGTCGTTCCAGTCGTATGAATGCCCTTCGCTGCCTACCCGCATGACATTACCTCCTGCGCCTGTCAATCTCGTAGTTGAAATTCAAGGGCAGTTGTTTTAGCGTCTGCCTGCGCTTGAAGCGCGCGTGTCGTTCCCGAACATGCAGGGAGAAGCTTTGCAGCACGAGTGATCACACGCGGGCCGGGGAACGGTGTGGGTGTGATTCCGCACCCACATCCCCTGATTCTCTAAGTACATGCTGCCCGGGAACGAACCGGCGCGTTCTGTTTAAGGTTTCAGGAGGATCTTGGTGTACCCTTCGATGCGCTTGTCAAACTTGTCATATGCGTCGGCCGCGTCGTCCAGCGGCACCTCGTGGGACACAACGAAGCTGGGAGTGGCCTTGCCGGATATGATGAGGTCGCGCAAGTAGGCGTTGTACTGCTTCACGTTGCATTGACCCGTCCCCAGCTTCAGACCCTTCTCAAAAAGCTTCCCGAAGTTGATGGCCAGAGAGCCCCTTTTGGCGCCCTCGTCCACTCCACCGGGGTCCGATGGCACATACAGGCCCGGAATGCCCATGATCCCTGTGGGATTGATCAGGTCGATCATCTGATTTAGGACCACGTTGGGAATCTCGGTCTGCTCGCCTCCGGCGGCGGACGATCCTTGCGCAGCGGCCTGATAGCCCACAGCGTCGACCGTCTTGTCCACACCGTCGCCCTTGCGCATGTCCCTGATCTGCTCCACCGGATCGCCGTCATCGAAATTGATGGGAATACCGCCAATCTCGCTGGCCTTGTCCAGTCGCTCCTGCACGTGATCGATGGTATAGACCTCCGCCGCCCCTCTGATGATGCAGCTATATGTGGCCATCAGACCGACCGGTCCCGCGCCCCACACGGCGACGCTCTCGCCGGGACTCACGTCGGCAAGCTCAGTGCCGTGATAACCCGTGGGGAATATGTCCGCCAGAAGAGAGAAGTCCCACTCGAATGCATCCCCGGACGGAAGAGGCAGACAGTTGAAGTCCGCGTAAGGCACCTGAATGTACTCGGCTTGCCCGCCGCGCCATGGTCCCATTGCCACGTATCCATACGCGCCGCCGGCAAATCCTGGGTTGACCGTGAGACAGAAACCCGTAAACCCCCGCTGGCAGTTCTTGCAGAAGCCGCAGCCGACGTTGAACGGCATCACGACCCTGTCGCCTACGGACAAGGTTTTCACAGCGGACCCGACATCTTCGACTATACCCATGTTCTCGTGTCCGAAGACTATGCCCGGTTCGGCCGCAGTCCGACCCTCATACATGTGCAGGTCGGAGCCGCAGATGCAACTCGAAGTAATCTTGACGATTACGTCATTCGGATGCATTATCTCGGGATCGGGAACTTCCTCTACGGCAACGCTGAACGGACCCTGATACACGACGGCTCTCATAGTGACCTCCCCTTTGCCCTCTTGGATTGCTAAACCTAACCGGTCAATCTCTTTCATCGCCGAGTGTATCAGGCTAGGGCAGTCATGTCAAAACCCGATTTCAGCGAAGGGGTAGGGTTTAGATGTCTGGTAAATGCGTGTGATGTCTGGACTATCCCTCAGGACAAAGACAGTCCGCATCCTGCACCCTTTCCTGTAGAGCTCGCCCAGCGGGTAATCGGTTCTACCGCCGCACAGATTGTACTTAATCCCTTTATTGGCTCAGGGACAACAGGAATGGCGGCAGTGGATCGGGATGGACATATCGAAGGACTACTGCACCCTTGCCCGTGATCGCATCGACAAGGTGAGAAGGATGATCCGGTGACACAGTTTCCATCCAGACCGCCTCGCACGGGGAAAGAACTGTTTGAGCGAGTCCGGGCCGTGAGAGCACACGGCCCGCAAGTTATGCCGGAGGAATCACACTACAACGGCTCAGGCGCGCCCGGCGTGTTCCCGGAAGATCTGCTGGGGGCAACAGCAGGCGGGCACGACATACCCGATGCCGTAGGATGGGAACTGAAGTGGCATTCCGACCGTACAAGCCTTGTTGCCCTGTTCCACAAGAGCCCCGACGGGCCAGAAGCCATTCTGCGCTTCATGGTGCGCCGATACGGGCGCAAGGAAGTCCAGGGGCGCTCAATTCCGACATACCATCCGGGGGCGTTCTGACCGCTTCAGAGTCGATACAACAAATGGGGAACTTTATCGTCTGCAAAACACAGACAGATCTAACCACAGTACACCCAGATCATATGTGCTGAATCGGCAACAATGGCGATCACAAGAGAGGACGATGTCCAATAACTGCAGGTTCCCCGTATCGCTGCCCCAGACGCGAAAAAGCCGACCGATTTCCCGGTCGGCTCTTTACGCGGCGGTGAATGAAAATCAGGCCTATTCGTCCGTGTACCTTCTCCCCCTGGCGTATGACCTCAATGCATACGTTGCTGGGAGGTCAGTCGGCGGCTTTGGCCAGCGACGCTTCCGGCGTTGCCACTTCCGAATATGCTTCTGCGCTGGTCTTCACTATTAGGTCAGCCAGAGACAGATCCGCGAGGGTGGCAACCTGCTCAGAGACATGGGTAAGGTTCAGCTTCCCGGCCACGCCGCAAGCATAGTCCGGATCGGCCTTATAAAAATGAACAAGCTGCCGCGTCTGGATACGTTCAGGCACGCCATCCATCGCTTCGGCGATATTGCTGAACAACTGCTCTTTCTGGTCGCTGTTCATCAGGCGGAATAGATTGCCGGGCTGCGTATAGTCGTCATTGCCGTCGCGATGGTCGTAGCGGTCAGCATCGCCGGATACCTTGAGCGGCGGCTCGAGGCTGCGGGAATCTTCGACCGGCCCTCCCATGCTATTAGGCTCATAGTTGACCGCACCGCCGGAGTTGCCGTCAGAACGCAGGTTACCGTCGCGGTGATAAGTGTGAACCGGACACTGAGGCTGGTTGGCTGGAAGGGCGGCATAGTTGACACCGATACGGTAGCGGTGGGCGTCTGCGTAGGACATTATCCGCGCCTGGAGCATTTTGTCTGGCGAGAAGCTGATGCCGGGAACGATGTTGGAGGGTTCAAACGCGGCCTGCTCGATGTCGGCAAAATAGTTTTCGGGATTGCGATTGAGTTCCATGATGCCGACTTCGATCAGCGGATAGTCGCCATGGGGCCAGACCTTGGTCAGATCGAAGGGGTTGATGCTGTAGGTCTCAGCATCCTCTTCCGGCATCACCTGGACGCAGACGCGCCATTGCGGATAATCTCCTCGTCCGATTGCGTCGAAGAGATCACGCTGCGAGCTTTCTCGGTCCTGCCCGACAATCTCGGCCGCTTGGGCATTGGTCCATGTCTTGATGCCCTGCATCGTCTTGAAGTGGAACTTGATCCAGAAGCGTTCATTGTCTGCATTGATAAAGCTGTAGGTATGGCTGCTGTAGCCGTTGACAAAGCGATACCCCTGGGGCAGACCGCGATCACTCATCAGAATGGTGACCTGGTGCAGGCTTTCGGGAGAGAGTGACCAGAAGTCCCACATAGCTGTGCTGGAGCGCATGTTTGTCTTGGGGTCGCGCTTCTGGGTATGGATGAAGTCGCCGAATTTGTAGGGATCGCGAACGAAGAAGACCGGGGTGTTGTTGCCGACCATATCCCAGTTTCCGTCTTCCGTGTAGAACTTGACAGCAAATCCGCGCACGTCGCGCTCAGCGTCTGCCGCGCCGCGTTCCCCCGCGACGGTCGAGAAGCGGAGCAGACAGTCGGTCTGCTTACCTACTTCAGAAAATATCCCGGCTTTGGTGTAGCGCGTGACATCATTTGTAACGGTGAAGGTTCCGTAGGCTCCCGAACCCTTGGCATGCACGACCCGCTCCGGGACGCGTTCGCGGTTAAAGGTGGCCATCTTCTCCAGGAGTTGATAATCCTGCATTAGAAGTGGACCGCGCGGGCCGGCGGTCAATGAGTTCTGATTGTCTCCAATTGGCGCTCCATGAGCGGTTGTCAACTTTTTGCGTTCAGCCATCTTTATCGCCTTTCATGTGTATGAAGAGCCTCTTCCTTATTCAAAAATTATACCGAGGTTGAACTATCTTGTCCAAAAAAGGCTAGTATGGGGATGTCCCTGAAAACGGACGATTACCACAGCGTAATCACCCGCTCCTCCCCATCTTTGAGCGCTTGGCGATTGCGGCTCAGAGAAATAGTTACGGCCAGGTAGGCAATGACGCCAAATATTACATAGGGCCAGGGGGTCAGACCGGCAATCGCAAAGACGAGCGCGCACACCAACGAAGTCACACTCACGCTGTAGGTCCCGATCGAGGCCATGCGGCTCCACCAGATCAGCAGTAGCCCGACCAGGCAGACGACCCCGCCGATTAACGGCGAAATCGCCAGTATGGTGGCCGCCGTCGTGATGCCGCCCGCGCCGCCCTTGAAGCCCAGATAGAGCGACCAGTTGTGACCGACCACCGCACACGCGCCGGCAAGCGCTGCCGCCGCGGCAACCGCGATCGCATCCATGCCAGGAAAGAACGCCCCCGCCGCATAGCGAACCAGCAGCACGGCCGCCGCCCCTTTGAGCGCATCGCCCAACAGCGTGGGGATGGCCGCCTTCAGGCCGGCCGCGCGCCAAGCGTTCGTCGCACCGGTGCGCCCGCTGCCCACTGTGCGGATATCTACCCCGTATATGGCGGTGGCCAGCAAGCCTACCGGCACCGATCCGAGCAGGTAGCCAAGCAGCGCGCCGGCCGCGATCAGGAGCCAGTCCATAGCTAAATAAAGGTCAATCTTCGCGCTGGAGAGAACGCGGTCTGGGCCAGTTCTGCTGCGAGAACTTCCCCGTGGAGAAAACGGACCGAGCGCTGGCTTTCACAGCTTGGCGCCCCATCTGGCGCTGCAAGTACAGGCTCCGCTCCGTCCAATAAACAAAATGGGCTCGTGCCTCTTGCGGGCATACGCTAATTGAACTCCGGCTCTTGCGGCGATTGAGCGTCCGGCAGGACCACCGGCGTCTTCATATCCGCGGGCAAATCCAGCGACCCCTCAGCGTTCTCACCGCGCATGTGCAGTTCCCCTTCGAGCGTAGCCCCTTCATCCAGCAGAAAACTGTTCACATGCAGCGCGCCGCGCACGTAGCAGCCTGCCAGCAGCTCGACGCGGTCCGCGCGGATGACGCCGTCAAAATAGCCGCGAATGCTCACGTTGCGGGCGCGAATTTCGCAGTTGACGCGCGCGCCTTCGGTCAGTATGACGTTGGCCAGCGTTTCCAGCAGGCCGCTCTCTACCACACCGTCAATGCGAATGCTGCTATCACTGCGCAGGGCGCCGCTGTACGTGGCCCTGGGCCCGATGATAACCTCGATAGCGTCCGGCTGCGGTCGTTCGTTGCGTCGAAACACCTGGTCTCCCTTTGCCCGCCGCCAACTGTCCCAAAAAAACAGTTCAGCAGCATCCAAACCGATGGGGGAATTCCCTCACGGCCCAGCCGCGGCGAGCAGAAAAACGCCCTGATCGGAACTGCCCAGCCGCAACTGATTCGCAAACCTGAATGAGGCGAGCAAAGATGTTCATTCTCCCCTCACTGTTCTACTATGGGCGGTCGGGCCTTCGGCCCTCCCTTGTGCAGGGGCTGCGCCCCCGCAACGCCCCCCTACAAAACCATCGCTCACCGACCTTGTGTCCTCATTCCAGCCATGCGGCTCCAGCAACCTGTCTGCCGCCAACCGAATACGCAATCAGATAGCCTGGATGGCGGCAGGCATAAAGGGCTGGTCAAGACAGGCACTGTATATGGCTTAGTAGTTACCCCTGATCCACTGTCGAACAGGCGGACTGATTGCGGTGGGATGAGGTACGATTTTTACGGCGCGTAGTCTAGCACAGGTGAAAGATCTGGGCAATAACGATTTCCAGTTTCGGGGCGCTGCACCCCGCCCTGAATCGGTGACTGTAACCAACTTCCACGCACCTGTTCCGACGTGCATGGCTGGCGACCCGCGCACATGTCGGGAACCAGGATCGATGCCGCGCAGTTAGTATGAATATCCGCCGCCGGCGCGCTGTCGGCAGGCAAGCGTAACTAGGAGGAAAGGAAAAATGTGAAGCGGAATCTGTTCCTGATATTCTGGACCGTCGGCATCCTCTCTCCCATGGCCTGGCTCGTGCGGGCCTCACCCATTACCTACAGGCTCTTCAACACGCTGTTCAGTCCCCAGTGGATGCATATTTTCATGCACACCCTGCTCTTTGCCGTGCTGGCCGCTCTGCTGATGCAGAACCTGACCGGCAGACTAGCTGCGAGGCGTGCCGTCCCGGTCGTTCTGGCCCTCGTCCTCTGCTTCGCCATCCTTCAAGAGAGTATTCAGCTGTTCAGCGAGCAGCGCGTACTGCACGGCGACACCTTCTTTGACATCGGCGTCGATATGTTCGGTGGCGTCCTCGGCCTGCTGGCGGCACTGGCCTTTAGAAAGATCGTGGCCACGCGGCAAAGACAAACGCTGGTTCTGACAAAATGACGTTAAAGATTAATAGAATGCGCTCAAAGATGCCCGGCCTATAGAGTGGTTATCCGCGCCTTTTTTGTGGTGAGTCCCATCCGAGACCGGAGCTGGTTGCAAGGCGTGTGGGGCGCCTTCAAGACCCACTGGGCACACAGTGTACACAGCAATCCAGTTGCCCTTTCAAGTCTATGATTCCCGAAGAATCGACCGCCACCATTCATAGAGCGGATCGCGCCTCCCGGGAATATAACTGGCGCACGACTGCATCGCGGCCATGGCGGAGGCCAGTTCCTCTCTGGAGACCCGACTTTCCTCGACCCACAGTTTCAGCAGTTCCAGTGTGGAGACCAATCTTACTGATGGACTGAGTTGCCCAAGTACGCGTCGGGCCTTTCGATCGTCGGTTGCGACGGCGTAACCGCGCTGAAAGGCAAGCGCGCCGGTTATCGCCTCGCCATCGTCAAGATCAGCCGCCAAATCAATAAAGGTCGCCTCCTCGGCCGGATGTTCTAGGCGAATCAGCTGAATCAAGCCTTCTCTGAGCACAGAAGTCAGATCCACAGGTTCCCGCTCATCCCTGCTACCGGTCGGACCGGGACGCCAGATGTAGAGAGCTTCCTGCTCGACCACGTAGTCGGTGACCTGGAAATGATAAGGCAGCGCGGCGCTGATTTCTCGCAGACATCCTGTTGCATACAGGTTGAGCAAGCAGCTGGCATCGAGCAGAAGCGAGTCGGGACGGCCCGTCAAGATGTAAGGCGCCTTTCAAGAAGACTGTTCGGCAATGTGCGATCGCTCTCCACCAAAGGAGCCGGTCACTTCTGTCAACTGAGGCGCAGGTTCGTCCCTCCCACTGACGCTACGCGCCAGATCAATGAAGATTGCGGCAACTTGGCCTTCATCTTGAAGAAACAAGGACTGAGCCAGCTCCTGGACCAGCCGCCTTGCCGCTACGCGGTCGACACGTAAGAGGCGGGCCAGCTCTCCTTCAGTCAGCTTTCCCTCTTCGTAGGCCCGCGCAGCCAAATACTGATAGCGAAGTGGCAAGGACCGTCCGCCGTGGGAATGGGGAGATAGACTTGACTGCCCTTCTGCTTCTCGCACTTTGAAGCCGCGGTCGTGCAGCCGTCCCCACGTTCCTCCCGGCAGAAGACGAAGCTCCTCCAGACGCAGCATCATCATCTCCACGGAGACAAAATAATGATGCGCAAGCTGGCAGATCTCCGCAGCCGTGATCCTGCCGCGGGCCGCGCGTGACAATTCATTAAATCTCCGTCGCAAACCCGCGGCTGGCATGAGCAGGCAACGGGCAAAGGCATCCGCGAAACGCTCGCCGCTCCGTGAACGACCATACCCGCCCAACATCGATACCTCCGACCGGAAGCGGCTCGTGAGGAAGTGGCCATACTCGTGCGCCAGCGACCATCGCTGCCGCTCCTGTGGGTGAACGGCGTTTACCGCGATACAGCCGCCAAACTCCTCCATGTAGCTGTACATGCCCGCCACACGTGAGGGCAGGTCAATGGAGAAAACTCGAAGGCCGACATCGTTCGCAAGAGCCTCTCTCAAGTTCAGAAACGGTCCGTCGCCAAGCGCCAGACGGTGTCGTTCGGCCGTGGCCACGTCCTCCGCCGCAACTTCAGGAGAGGTCCCGTCCGTTGCGTATCGCGGCGGGTAGTTTCGAATGAGCGGCGCCTCGTTCAGGTTTTCGAGATGTTGGTAGTCTTCGCACAGCTGTTGGAATATCGCGACAGCATGCTGCAATTCATCTTGGGCCTGCTGCGAACCGAGTTTGGAGACAGCGGCCCGAAACTGCGCTGCGAAGTCGGCAACGGAATCCCTTGCGCCAACGAAATCACCCACCGGCCGACCATACAACTGCGCCATCTGGATCAGTTCACCTGGCCGGGTGCGCCGCTCACCCTTTTCCAATGCGGTTATAGTGGTCCGAGCTACACCCAGGGACTCGGCGACCTCCTTTTGCGTAAGGCCGCGGGCCTTGCGCGCCCCCTGCAAGCGCCGTCCTAACACGGGAGGAGGAATGGACTCACTTAAGTGTCTGTTCATGATGCCCCCTGTGCATCTGAGTGGACAGGAAGAGGTAAATATCGAAATGGCGCGACCAATGCGGACTGGAGTTTACAAATGGGGAAGAAACTGACCCGTGGCGGCCTTGCAAATCCTCTGGATCCGCAACCGTTTTGCATCAGGAATCTCTAGCTATTTCTCTTCATCATGCACATTATACCACAGGAATCTGTCAATGTCATACAAAAAGTGAAAATATGTGTCAAAATGTCAGAATAACGGCCCCCCATAAGGATATCTGTCGAACTTTACCAGGACTGCTCCAGCTCTCTGTAGTGGACTGTGGCACGGCCAGTCGGTTCAGGCTCTCTCCCTTCTGCGTCAACCTGCCATATCTGCGTAATTTGTGTAGAATGAATCAACTTGTGCACAATTCGGCGCCGACCGCCTCCCGGCGCCCACCCATACACGCGGACCCCGCCCATGACTCTGCGACTGCGCTCTCTGCTCTTCATGCCCGCCGACTCGCCCCGTATGATCGCCAAGGGCGCCGCTCTGCCCGCCGATGCCATCATCGCCGACCTTGAGGACGCGGTCGCGCCCAGCCGCAAACTGGAGGCGCGCTCGCTCCTCGTCCAGTCGTTCCAGGCCCTGCCGGAAGCGGAGCCGCTGCCCTGCATTCGCATCAACCCGGTAAACAGTCCCTTCTGGCCGGATGACCTGCTCGCAACCTTTGCCGCCGAGCCCAAAATCTACGTGATCCCGAAAGTAGAGTCCGCCGCCGACCTCCAACTCGTGAGTGAGCGGTTGACGCCGCTGGAAAGCGCGGCCGGGCTGCCCATCGGAACTGTGCGGTTGTTGGCTATCGTGGAGAGCGCCGCCGGCGTGATGAATCTGCGCGAGATCGCCGGCGCCGACCCCAGGCTCATGGCGTTAGCGTTCGGCGCCGAAGATTTTGCCGGCGATATCGGCGCGCAGCGCACGCGCGAAGGGTGGGAAGTCTTCTACGCCCGCAGCGCCGTCGCGACCGCCGCGGCCGCCTTCGGGCTACAGGCCATCGACACCGTCTATACCGATCTGGCCGACCTGACCGGTCTGGCCGCCGAGTGTGAAGCTATGCGTAATTTGGGCTTCCGCGGCAAACTGGCAGTCCATCCGCGCCAGGTGGAGGTCATCAACCGCGCCTTTACGCCCGACCTCGCTGACGTAGCAGCCGCGCGCCGTCTTATCGCCGTATTTAAGGCGCACCAAAGGGCCGGTCGGGGTGTCTGCGTACTCGATGGGAAAATGGTGGATATGCCGATGTTCCGCGCCGCGCAGGATCTACTAGCGAGGGCAGGCAAAGGGCCGGAAGGGGACTGACAGAACTGGGAAGAGAGGAGTGTGAACGCGTTTCTCCCCTCTACACTCCTCTCGCTTCGCTATTCGCGCACCGGCCGCAAACCCAGATAGACGACGCGCCCGCCAAGCGTCTGCAGAATCGTGCGGGCCGGTTTCCACGGGAGAAGGTGATTCAACTCCGAAGGGCTGAGCGGCGTATTGTTGTTGGCCAAAAAGACCCGAAAGCAGGCTGCGGTCAGAGAAAGATGCTCGTTGATGTAGTCGGGATCCTTGGTGCAACGGCTGCGCAGACATTCCCACAAGGCATCCGTGCGGTGGACCTCCCCCGTCTCCGGGTCGATCCAATCCACGTCCTCGGTATTCCTATGATCCTGGAACCTGTCCCGGCACTCCGTGCATAGCTGATCGCGCAGGTAGAGGCGAAAATTGCGTCCGCTTTTCTCCCACCAACTGTAATCGATGTGAAACTTTGTGTTCACGTCCGGTCGGAACCATGTGAGTTTCTGCTTGGGAGCTGCCGTTGTCATCGTCTTCCAATCCCTCCACTATATTCAAAGGCCAGTGAAATGCGAGCTCCACTGGCTTCGCTTCCTCATCTTACTTTGAAGAACCCATCCCCTACATCCTGGAAACGGGGATTGCTGATCAACGTATAAAAGATCGGTCCCGGCGGACAGCGCCAGAACATGTTAACCGCACTGTAAATCGTCTTGACATGGGCTGTGCCCTGCGGATTCAGCTTCGTTATCTCCGGCACCATCATCTCCACGATCTGCTCCAGTGCCGCGTCGTTGCCATCGAAACTGGCGTTGTACGCCTCCAGCCCCTCCCGGTCAACAGATGATACGATCAGGTGCTCATCGTACTCACAGGAGATCTGCACTTTGTTCATCTCAAGACCAAAACGTTTCGCGCTTGCATTGACTTTGGCGATACGGCTCCACTCCCGCCTCATCCGGCGCGGCCGGAAGTCAATGATCACCTCGTCCGGATTATCAGTGCGCTCCAGCGTGATCTGAGCGCTCACCGGCAGGTTGTGCGCAACCATCCAGTCCTTCAGACCGCATACATAGCGCTCTTTGTGAACCACCCAGGCCGTGTATCTGTTTCCCCAGCGGCCGTCGACTATCGTCACCATCGACCGCTCCTGCGCACTGTGCGGGAACAGCGCCCGCGTGCGGCTGCTCAGTGGCAGCGTGCCGTATAGCCAGTGGGGAAAGATAAGTGTGAAACTGATGCTGGGCACCACCGACGAGACCGGCGTGCTCGCACTGCTCTCTCCCCATTCGTCGTCCAACTCCCATTCCGTCTGCAGAAGGTCCACACTCAAGACAGCGCGGTTATAGCGGCCTACCCGGGGACGCAGAAGTGGCGGCACGGTAAGCGCCTCCGGCGGTTCCAGCCGTGCCAGATACCAGAGCGGCACACCCGCGCTTCCTACCTGGTCGAACCGTTCGTCGCTGCCTAGCGCGTGGTTCACGCTGATAATCTGCATCGGCTGCGTAACATCCTCCGCCTGCAGATCAAATTCCGGCAACAACTCCTCCGGCGACATCGGCCGGTTTTGCATCTCAACCAGCGCCTCGGCAATATTCAAATGACCTACGTGCACTTCAGCCAGCATGTCGGCCAGCAGCCAGTAGTCCTCAATATTCACGAAATCTTCGTTGCGCTCGCCGTCTTCCAGCGCAAACAGCAGACTCTCTTCGATCTCATCCTGATACAGTGAATGAATCTCTTCCGCCGACAGCAGCGTTTCCTCATCACCTGTCGCCTGGCCATTGGCGGCGTTGAGCCGGTGACCCGTCTGAAGGCTGGCCGCGAACTCCCGAATCTCGTCCGTATCGGCGAAACCGACGCGGATTACTTCGAATGGCCCATGCTCCGGATTCTGGCCGGCGCGGGTCTCCAGAACCTCACCTACCAGAAAGTCCATCGCAGGGAAAATGAGAGTCTGCCCAACTTCATACGGGTTCTCGGGCTGATAAACCGCGCCCTTCTTCAGCTCGGATTCCATCCGGGCTGTTTCGCGACGCTGGTATTCCTGGATCAGGCGCAACGCAAGCTGCCCGGTCGTCATCGGTGACTCTGCATCCAGGATCAGTTCATGAATAAAATCCAGATCTTCATCGGAAACACTGAAATGATCGCGCCAAAATGAAGCGGTTTGGGTCCTTCGCAACAGCACGTCTTCCTCCTCCTGGAAATGCAAGCGTCCCGCCTGCACTAATCTGCTCTGCGTCGGTCTGCCTGTCCGCGGCAACCGCGCTGGCATTGCACTCTCGCGGCCCCGCCGAACCGAACACAGCCAGCACGCCGGACCGGAAATATATCGCAAACGGATGGGCCGCTGTCTGGGCGAAAAATCCTCCGCATGCATCGGCCGCAAAAACGGCCTTACAGCCCAAAAAGAAAGTATAGCGGTTTCGGCGCTAAAATCCAAGAACGCGCGAATCAGAATCGTAAGTCAGCTCTGATCAACCGCCATCCGCCATCCGCAGGCGCGCTAGGGCAACCTCCCCCTCCCATACACCCGGTTGGACAGTCGGACTCAGGGTCGCAGAGTCGTAAACGACCAGCCGCAACTCATACTCGCCGGGCGAAAGAGCGGTCGGAATATCAAGGTAATACACCGTGTCCACCGGCTCTTCCTCTGCCCGACGGTCCGTACGCCCATGGCGCGCATCCAGCGACGGTTGGCTCCGGTCCGCTTACCTTTTACGGGCTTTCGTCCAAATGCAAGCGCGCCAGCAGCTTCTCCGGCTCCCACACTCCGATCTCAACCGTCGGTATCTGGGTCTCGGTGCTGTAGACGACCAGCCGCATCTCGTAATCGCCGGGCGGGAGATCAGACGCGAATTCAAATTGGAGCAGCGTATCGAACAGTTCCGATACCCCTCCGTGACCGGTAAGCGTATGATCCGGTTTCCACAAAACAACATCCCTCTGGTAAGACCTTTCACCTTCAGTGTTGTACAGCCGCAGCGATATCGCATAGTCGACATCCAACCCGGAGTCGGTTTGCCATTGCAGGGCAAGCCACAAGGATCGATCCCGGCCCAGGTCGACAAGCTGCTGCGTTGACAACTGCTTTTCGCCCTGGCCCAAAGCGATCCCCTCAAGAGCAATGTCGCCATCGTAGTAAACCGTCAACGGCTCCAGATGCTCATAAAACGTCCACCGACGATCCAGTGCAATATCCGCGTAGCTGTGGATCTGAAAGCTGCCGTAAGAGTCACTACCCAGGTAACGACCGTATTTGCCAAAAAGAACAGCAAAGCGATCGCTCTCATCGCCCGTCCAGGCAGCCTTGGTGTCCCAGTCCACAACTTTCACAGTGGATATGTTCTCCACGGCCGCCAGCGTAGATTCGATCTTCTGCGCCAGGTTGGGCATGGCTGTATGGAAAAGGTGGACTTGTGCCGCGCCCTGATAAAGGTATTCGAAACTGGGACTGCGAAATTCCTCTCCCAATCCCTTATGACGCTGTCCATCGGGAATCAGATAGACAGTTTCCGCATCTGGCGGCTGCCGGCTCAATACCTGGATCAAATCTATCCATCCCACCGCGTATTCGTGATAGACTTCCGACTCGTCCCCCCACTCCTGGAAATAGGTGTGATAGGTGCTCACCCCCTGAACCAATACTGAGCAGCTGACCAAAATCGCCAATAACATGGCGGCAATATTTTCATTTTTCCGAAAAAATCGCTCCCGCAAGAATCGGTACGTCTCCCACACGCCGACACCCGCCAGCAGATAGATTGCCGGCGCCGCCCCAATCATGCGCAGCGTGTTGGGGGCCAGAATATCTCTGGCCAGCACAGCCGGCATGAGCAGGACCGCCAGCCACAGAAGCAGCATGCGATAGGCGGGCCGCTGCCACCGCCTCACGGCCATCCCCGCGCCAAGCCAGAAAAAGACCGCTTCCCATGGATTCAGCATTGGTTGGCCGGCGAAGTTATGCCGCCAGTTCGGATCGCCGCGAAAGCCAAGCGCCATCAGATGCACCAACACATTGTCCAGAAACGCCCCCAGCGGGTCTCCCTGACTCCGTTCCGACTGGATTATCAATAGCTGGTTGCTTCGGACAAAAAACTGTTCGGGATGCAGTGCGAAATAAACGAGAATCGGCGCGGCTATCAGCCCGGCCGCGCCCAAAAAGACGCCCACCTTTGGCAGCTCAACCCGCAAGCGGGCAACACCTCGGCCCCAGGGCAGAAGAAAACTCAAACCAAATAACAGAAATAGGAAAGGTGCGAATCGCGCCGCAATATATGTGTATAACAGCAGCCCGGCGCACGTCCCCGCCAGTGCAACCCGCCACCAGATCCTGCCCTCCCACCCCCACCAGAGCAGGGCCAGACACAGGCAAAGAAACAATGGCAGAAAGTTGGCTCTAAGCGCCGCGCGCCCAATAATCGTCTGTCCCAGCGATACCGCCAGTAGCCCTGCCCCGATTCCGCCCACCAAAAGGCCGCGCCAGGGAGTGGCCCGTCCTTCTTCGTCTTTGCCAAAGAGCAGCCATCCCAACCAGAGCAAGACCAACACCGTGCCCGCGCTCGCAAGCGCCGTGGGCAGGCGCAGAGCCAGTACCGTGCGCCCCAGGAAGGAGATGGCCAGCGCTATCGTATAGACAACCAGCCCTTCGCGTCCAGTATTTGCAGGGAAAAAAACAGCGTGCTTTCCTTGCAACACCCGGAGAGCATCCATGCCATGGGCCCCCTCGTCATGATGGAGCCCTGACGGGAGTTCGTCTAAGCGCTGAAGCCGAAGTAAAAATACGGCCAACGCCAATGCGAACAGGATCCCCCCTGCGACCAGCGCCAGGCGGAAGCGTTCGGTTTCTGCTGACATGGCAGCGCCGGCTGGACTTTCCGCTGAAGATGACGTTTCAGACACTCTCTTTCGTCTTAAGGCCGACAGCCAGTTGGTTACACCCAATTATCGCTTCCTTACGCCCTTGAAGCCGCCCAAAACATCCCTGACTTCTCAGGCCTCTCCTCGGCTTTTTGGGCGGTCGGGCCTTCGGCCCACCCTTGTGCGGGGGGGCACCCCCCCCCCCCCCCCCCCCCCAAAACACCCCCCCCCACCCCCTCCCCCTCACCCCACCCTCCCCCCCCCCCCGCAACGCCCCCCTCCAAAACCACGCCTCACGACCGGTTCGCCTTCATCGCAGCATGTCGGCTGGCTGGCATGACGGCGGTTGCCAACCGAATGGCGGCAGCATTGAAGGGTTGGTCAAAACAGGCGCCGCATATGGCTTAGCAATTACCCCAAAGCGCGCTCTTCAATCACCGTCCTTCCCCCAAGCGCAATCGCGCCAGCACAAACTCCGGCTCCCACACATCGATCTCGACCGTCGGGGTCAGAGTTTCGGCATTGTAGACAACCAGCCGCAACTCGTACTCACCGGGCGGCAGCTCGGGCGGTATGTCCAGAAAGAAGAGGGTCTCAACCGGCTGGCCAGGTGTCCACCCGGCCGTGGTATCACCGTTCAGATTCCTGAGAATCCGGTCCTTATTGTGGCGGTAGGCGCCGGCGGCATCGTACAGACGCAGAGAAATCTTGAAATCGGCGTCTACGCTGAGATCCGTCTGCCACGACAGACCCACCCAGAGTGGCCGCCTTTCATCCAGGCTGATCGCATCCTGGGAGCTCATCTGCTCTGCGTCTTGGCCAATGGCGTGACCAAGAAGGCTAATGTCCGCGTCGTAGCTGACGTGTAGGCGCTCCAACTGCTCGTAGAATCGCCACGGCAACTGCAGAGACAGATCGGAAAAGGCGTGAATCTGAAAGCTGGAAAACTGCTGGCTGCCCGCATAGCGCCCGTACCGCCCGAGCAGGTCGATCATCTCTCGTTCTTCTTCGTCATTCCAGCCCAGCTTGTCATCCCAGTCCAACAAGGCGATCGTAGCCAGTTCTTCCTCGGACGCCAGCATAAACAACGTCTGACGCGATGTCCCTGCTTCATACGGCATTCCCGGGCCGCGATGGTTGACGATATGGACTGGAGCATCGCCTCCATAGATGTAATCGAACCCGTAATGCGCAAAGCGGTTCTCGCTGAGAATCAAATAGACCCTTCCATCGGTCGGCGATATGTCACTCAATTCCAGCGCGGCATCGGACCACTGGCCGCGAAAGTGCTCACTGCTCCTGGCCCAATGTTCGTATTTCTCGAAGTACGTGCGATAGGAGAGTATCCCCTGTGCCAGAATCACTGTGGGTACAAGAAGAATGAGAGCCGGTGTGACGACGGGGACCCGCCTTTTGAGCAACTGAAAAACTTCCCATGCGGCAAAGCCAATCAGAATGTAAACAGCGGGGGCAGCGCCCATCATCCGCAAAGTGTTCGGTACATACGGATAAGGGTTCCGGGCAAGTAGGGCTGGCAGCAACATAATTCCAAGCCACAAAATCAGAAGGCGCGCAGTTGCATGTGTGCGCCATCGCCATACCAATAGCCCCAATCCCAGCCAGAAAAAAGGCGCTTCCCATAGACTCAGCATGGGCCGGCTTTCATAATTGTGAATCCAATTTGGATCGCCGTGAAAACCGAAGACAAGGATATGATCCCATGCATTCTGCAAAAGCGTTCCTAAAGGGCCCCCCAATGTATTGGCCTGCGAGAACAGAGTGACCTGGCTGATCCTGTCAAACAAGTGCTCCGGATGGCGGGCGAAGTAAATGAGAATAGGCGCGGCCGCCACTGCATACACGGCAGCAAAAAGGAAAGCCCGACGCCATGCTTCGCGTAGCCTGCGCATGGCGTTATCTTTCACAGGAAACAGGTACGTTAGGCCGAAGAACAAAAGGAGAACAGGGAGCAGGCGTGCGGGAATATACGTGTATTGCATAATCCCGGCGCACAAGCCTGCCAGGGCGATCATCATCCAACTCCGCCTCCGCCATCCCCTCCACAACAAAGCCAGGCATAGGGGCAACAGAACTATCAAAAAGTTCGCCCTGTAGGCCACGCGGCCCAATACTATATGATTGAGAGAGATTGCCAGCAGAGCAGCGCCCACACCCCCAATGAAAATTCCGCGCCAATGCCGGGGGCTATCCGTATGCTCGTCCGTGCCGAAGAAGACGTGTCCTGTCCAAAAGAGCACGAGGACCGCTGCCGCGCTGGAGAGGGCAGTGGTAAGGCGAAGAGCCAATATCGACGGCCCCAGAAAGAAGTGGACCAGAGCTATGGCATAGACAATTAACCCTTCGCGCCCGCTGTTGGCAGGAAAGAAGACCGCATGCTTTCCCTGCAGCACCTGAACTGCATCCACACCATGTGCCCCTTCATCGAAAATGATCCCCGGCGGAATTTCGGCAAGGCGATGAAGGCGCAAAAACGCAGCCGCCGCGGCTAACACAAGCAAAATTGCCCCAGACACCAAGATGATGCGGAAGCGTTCGCGTTTTCCTGATGAAACCGCGCCATCTGGATGATGCGCAGCAGAATTCGGTTCGGACATCTGTCTCTGTTTATAAGCCTGTAATCGTCTGCGCCCCGCCTTGGTTCGGCGAAAGTCTCTGACAGGCCAAGCTGCATCGGAGTGAGTAAACGCTTTCTGGATGCCCCCGAACCGGGTCTGGGTGCACCCATCTGTAACCCAAATATCAAGTATAGGAACCCCGTCAAGAAAGTCCAAGAATGCGTCTATCTGTCTGGCGCGAGAACTCCACCACCTGCCGTGAAGGCACCTCCATCAGAATCGCCATCCCACGTCCGTGCCCGCTGGCAGTATATGCTTCGGTCGGTCCCTCAATTGAGTTTTCACACGCTTTCAGATATGATAGACCCGATATCGGGTTCATAAGCTCGCTTCGCCGCGCAAATGCCGCATGGGAAATCGCCTATGAGAACCGTTGCAATGATTTTGGCTGGCGGAGAGGGCACGCGCCTCACCGTCCTGTCCGAAAAACGCGCAAAACCCGCTGTTCCCTTCGCCGGCAAGTTCCGCATCATCGACTTCACAATCAGCAACTGTGTCAATAGCGGCCTCTATACCGTCGCCGTCCTCACCCAATATCGCCCCCACAGCCTCAACGAACACATCGGCATCGGTAAGCCCTGGGACCTCGACCGCCAACACGGCGGCTTGCGCCTCCTGCAGCCCTATCAAGGCCGCGGCGAGCAGGACTGGTATGCCGGCACCGCCGACGCGATTCTGCAGAATCTGAACTACCTCTCCGACAACAACGCCGACACCGCGCTCATCCTCTCCGGCGACCATATCTATAAGATGGACTACGGCCCCATGCTGGACTTTCATCAGCGCAAAGGCGCCGACCTGACCATCGCCGTAATGCCCGTGCCGATCGAAGAGGCCCACCGCTTTGGCATCATGGAGTCAAACGCCGACGATGAGATCGTCCAGTTCCATGAAAAACCGGAGCAGCCGACCAGCAATCTGGCATCAATGGGCATCTATGTCTTTAACGCCCGCGTGCTGGAACAACGTCTCCGGGAAAAAGGCGCCGATGGGCCCCGCAGCGACTTTGGCAAGGACGTCGTGCCCGCCATGCTCGCCGCCGGCGACCGCGTCTTCTCCTACCCCTTCACCGGTTATTGGGTCGACGTCGGTACCGTCGACGCCTACTGGAAGACAAGCCTCGAGCTGCTCCAACCGGACCCGGCTCTCGACCTGTATACCGACAACTGGCCGATCTCCACCCGCTCAGAAGAGCGTCCGCCCGCCAAGTTCGGCCCCCAATCCCAGGTCGTGCAGAGCATGGTATCCAACGGCTGCGAAGTGCATGGGCTGGTCAAAAACAGCATCTTCAGCCCCGGCGTCTATGTCAGCCCCGGCGCGGTCGTGCAGGACAGCATTATCATGAACGACTCCTGGATCGGCCCCGGCGCCCACTTGGAGCGGGTCATCATCGACAAGCAGGTCATCGTCGGCTTCGGCGCCCAGGTCGGCCGCGCCGCGTCGGCCGCGCCCCCGCCCAACGCGCTCTTTGCCGACAAACTCGACACCGGCCATACCGTCATCGGCAAGGGCGCTTTCATCCCCGATGGCGCCCGCATCGGCACCAACGTCATCGTCAACAGCGACAGTGGTGAAGAGGATTTTCCGCCTGATTTCGTCGTTGAAGACGGGCAGACCGTATAAAAAAGTCTCGCTTTGCCCCTATCCGCAAACGGACCGCAAGGATAATTCCCTATGTCGTGTGCTTTCGCTATGATCATGGCCGGCGCTGACAATGCCGACCTCAGTGTCCTTACCGAAGTCCGCTCCGAGCCCGCCGTTCCCTTCGCCGGCAAATTCCGCCTGATCGACTTCTCACTCAGCAACTGCGTCAACAGCGGCATCCACAATGTCGCCGTTCTCACCCAATACCGCCCCCGTAGCCTCAACGATCATATCGGCATCGGCAAACCCTGGGACCTGGACCGCTCCAGCGGCGGCGTGCGCCTCTTGCAGCCCTACCGCGGCGGACCCTACGGCGACTGGCAACGCGGCTCCGCCGACGCCATTCGCCGCAACCTCGACTACGTCCTCCAGCAGAAAGAGGAATGCGTACTGATCCTCTCCGGCAAACATATCTATCTGATGGACTACCGGCCCTTCCTTTCCCATCACCTGCGCACCGGCGCACCCGTGACCATCGCCGTCCGCCGCGTCAGCCGCCATGAAACCCATCGATTCGGCATCATTTCGCTCGACACCGACGGCCGCGTCATCGAGTTCCAGGAAAAGCCCCGCCGCACCGAGCAGAATCTCGCCAGCATGGGTGTCTACGTATTCCGCCGCGACTTCCTGGTAGATGTCCTGAACAACAGCAGTGGCGACGACCTCGGTAGAGACATCCTGGCAGGGCTCGTCGCGCAGGGGCATGTCGCCAGCTATACCTATCCCGGCTACTGGGCAGATGCCAGCACAATTCAGGCCTACTGGGATGCGAATATGAGCCTGCTGGCGGAGGAGCCTGCCCTCAACCTCTATGCGCCGGAGTGGGTCGTCCATACCCGCAGCCAGGAGCGCGCGCCCGTCAAGCTGGGCCCGGCCGCAGACGTGGATGGAACCCTTCTCTCCAATGGATGCCAGATCGAGGGCGCCGTCGAACGCAGCGTCCTGTCACCCGGCGTGCAGGTGGGGGAGGGCGCCCTCGTCCGCGATAGTGTCATCCTCAATGACACGATCATCGAACCGGGCGCAGTCGTCGAGCGCTGCGTAATCGACAAAGAGGTGCGCGTCTGCCAGGACGCAACTGTCGGCCACTCCGAAAACAACCGCCCCAATCCGGAGCTGCCCGCCCGGCTCAACACCGGCCTGACCCTCGTCGGCAAAGGCAGCACCGTTCCCGCAGGCATGCGGCTCGGCCGCAATGTCGTAATCCATCCGTTAAGCGGCGAAGACGCATTCGCCAAGAGCGAGGGCGTGGAAAGCGGGAAGAGCGTCGGCCTCAATCTACGGTAATCGGGGTGACGGGAGCTCATCTTCGGCAACCGGCAACCCACTGAACGTGAGCCGCCATTAACCGGCAGTTGCAGCGATAAAGGGCGCTCTAGCCCTGCTTGGCCCGGTATCCCAGTTCGTTCAAAAGCGCCACCAGCCGCTCCCTCTGATCACCCTGGATTTCGATGTCCGCGCCCTTGACCGCGCCGCCGCATCCCAGCTTGTCTTTCAGGTGCTTCGCCAGCGCGCGCTTGCCCACATCCGGGCTTTTTACGCCCGTAATGATCGAAACCGTCTTCCCTTTGCGCCCCTTCCGATCCAGCCGGACGCGCACCGGCTGTGTCCCCTGAACCGCAAAAGGCGCGGCCGGGTTGCGGGGAAGCACCGGCGGACTCTGCTCAGGTTCCGGCTCCGGATCCGTCGAGTACACCAACCGCG
>MKWU01000651.1_pt1 | contig 64695 bp, 52 predicted proteins | sample 809101 | NCBI WGS metagenome assembly MKWU01 (sample SAMN05860141, study PRJNA318959) | sponge metagenome | host: Aplysina aerophoba | place: Slovenia: Piran, Adriatic Sea, Gulf of Piran | collected 2013-05-07
TGACCGCTTCGCCTTATGGTCTCGATCTGTTTTTCAGTCTTGAGAATGACGCCCATTGTCTGATACCAGATGAAATACCATGGGAAATAACATGTTCGTTACAACACTCGTCGCGCCCGGGTATGCGATGCTCGTCGCGCCCGGGTATGCGCTCGTAAGGCATGGTCCGGAACGCCCCATGCATAATACAGGAGAAAGGGATGAAGTCAAGCGCATTCAGCCGGGGCTTCGAATCGACGCGCGAGCGGTTCCACACGTCCTGAAGACGTTCTAGGATCATGCGCAGACCGCGCCGATTCCTGATGCTGGCGCCGCGCTGCCGCTCCCTTAAATATCTTGTCCCGTTCACCGGAGGCGTGTATGTTCAGTCGCGGGTAATCACCCTGTTGATTGCGGCCGTCAAGACATTGAAGCGTGTAAACCAGACACCAGGAGCAAGTGAACAGCATTATGGACCAATCAGCTCTCAACGAAGCGCCCGCGAGAAAGTGGCTGACCTACCGCCCTGAGATCAAGCTCATAGACTGCACGATACGGGACGGCGGCCTGATGAACGACCACCGTTTCGACGCGGATACGGTCAGGGCGGTCTACCGGGCCTGTGTCGCCGGCGGGATCGACTACATGGAAATCGGTTATATCAACTCGCGGCAGATCTTTCCCCCCGATGAGCACGGACCCTGGAAGTTCTGTGCCGAAGAGGATATCCGGGGCATCGTGGGCGACAATGACACGCCGCTCAAACTTGCGGCCATGGCCGACGCGGAGAAGTCGGACTACAAGACCGACATCCTGCCTGCCGAGGACAGCGTGCTGGACATGATTCGCATCGCTACCTATATACATCAGATCCCCCTTGCGCTTGACATGATCCAGGACGCCCACGACAAGGGCTATGAGACCACACTGAACCTGATGGCGGCATCGACGGTGCCCGAAAGCGAGATCGACGAGGCGCTTGCCATGCTGGCCGAATCCCAGGTCGGCGCCATCTACGTGGTGGACAGTTTCGGCGCGCTGTACAGCGAACAGGTCGAAGCGCTCGTGGACAAGTTCCTGAACGCCCTGCAATCCACCGACAAGCAGGTGGGCATCCACGCCCACAACAACCAGCAACTGGCCTTCGCCAACACCATCCAGGCGCTGATCCGCGGAGCGAACTACCTGGACGCCAGCCTGGCCGGTCTCGGCCGCGGTGCGGGCAACTGCCCCATGGAACTGATCGTCGGGTTTCTTCACAATCCGAAGTTCCGCCTGCGTCCGTTGCTGGAATGCATACAGTACGATGTCGAACCGATGCGGGCCGATCTGATGTGGGGATTCGATATTCCTTATATGATCACGGGCCTTATGAACCAGCATCCCCGGTCGGGCATGCGGTTCAACGCGGCGAAGGAGCGGGGCAGCATGGCCAGGTTCTACGACGAGATGGAGGACGCCGGCTGACCGTCATCGGATCCTGCTTACTGGCAAGTCCCGTTATATAGCCCGGCACACCGGCACCAAAATTCAACCTTACCGTGAGCTCAATGGTCACCGCGCTCGAACTGCGTATCGTGGAAAAGGTAGACGCCCTCCGCGAAGACATGCTTGCGTTTTTGCGGGAACTGATACGTATACCCTCGGTGAATCCGCCGGGCGACGAATACCTGCCCTGCGCCCGGCTGGTGGACGATCGGTTGACGGCGCTTGGTTTCGAAACCCGCTTCGTGACCGACGAGCAACATCCGGATCATTCACCGGAACGGCCCAGAGTAAATGTGGTGGGCAGGCTTCCCGGCCGGTCGGCGATGCCCACGCTGCACTTCAACGGGCATACCGACGTGGTGCCTCCCGGCGAGCACTGGACGGTCGATCCCTTTGAAGGCGTGGTGAAGGACGGCAGGATCTACGGCCGAGGCGCCTGTGATATGAAGGGCGGTATCGCCGCTGCGCTTTTCGCGGCGGCGGCGGTGCGTGAAGCCGGCGTCAACCTGCGCGGAACCCTCGAATTCAGCGCCACGGTGGACGAGGAGACCGGCGGGTACGCGGGTATGGACTTGCTCGCCCGCAAAGGCCTGATTGCACCGGAACGGACTTCGCACGTCATCATTCCCGAGCCCTTCGGACCGGGCCGGATCTGCCTGGGGCACAGGGGTGTCTACTGGTTCCGTATCGACACGTCGGGCCGGACCGCCCATGGCAGCATGCCCTTCCTGGGCGTCAGCGCCATCAGCCAGATGGAGCGGGTTTTGGGACGGGTGGAATCCGGGCTGATACCGGACCTTCAGACGCGCGTCACGGACATGCCCGTCGATCCTCCCGAGGCTCGCCGCGCCACGATCAACGTGAATGGTATTACCGGCGGCCAGCCGGTCGAAGGGGTTGGTTCGCCGTGCGTCGCCGACCGGTGCTCCGCCGTCTTCGATCGCAGGTTTTTAAAAGAGGAATCCTTTGACGACGTTAAAGGGGAGATACAAACCCTGATCGGCGAACTGACCGAGGCGGACCGGGATTTCAAGGCGGAGCTGACCGACCTGATGATCGTTCATCCGGTTGAGACCGACCGGAACGCCGAACTGGTGCGGACGGCCGCTCAAACGATCGAGGACCTCCTGGGCACGCCCGCGGATCTCGTGGCCAGTCCAGGCACCTATGACCACAAACACGTGCGCAATACGGGAGGTGTAAAGCAGTGTATAGCCTATGGCCCCGGACTGCTGCATCTCGCCCACCAGCCCGACGAATACTGCGAGATCGATCATCTCCTGATGAGCTGCAAGGTCATGGCGCTCACCGCGGTCCGTTTGCTTGGCGCAGACTGAAAAGGGAGTAACGATGGAATTCGAACTGAGCGGCGACCAGGTCATGATGCGGGACACCGCCCGCCGGATCGCCGAGGAGAAATTGAAGCCCCACGCGCGAGACATCGACGAGCGCGAGGCGGTGCACATGGAAACGATCCGCGAACTCGGCGAGATGGGCTTCATGGCCATGATGGTTCCCGAGGAATACGGCGGCGCGGGCCTGGATACCGTCAGCTACGCACTGGCCGTGGAGGAGTTCTCCCGGGTCTGCGCGTCGACCGGCGTTTGCGTTTCGGTCAACAACTCCCTTTTCGCCGACGGCGTCTACGCCTTCGGGACCGAAGCACAGCGGAAGGCCTACCTGCCGCCGCTGGGTTGCGGCCAGGCGCAGGCCTGTCTCGCGCTGACCGAGCCCGGCGCCGGGACCGATGTCGGCTCGACCACCACGTCGGCCCTGAAGGACGGCGCGGATTATGTCATCAACGGCAAGAAGCATTTCGTGACCAACGGAGGTTTCGCGGACTACCTGCTCGTCCTGGTGACCACCGACCCGGGAACGGGCCACCGCGGCCTGAGCATGCTCCTCGTGGAAAAGGGTACGCCGGGGTTCGCCGTCGGTCGCCAGGAACAGAAGCTCGGGATCCGGGGTTCGGATACCAGCGAACTATTATTCGAGGATTGCCGCGTGCCGCAGACTAATCTCCTGGGAGAGGAAGGCCGGGGCCTCAACCTCGCGCTCTCGATCCTGAACGGCGGCCGCATCGGCATCGCGGCGCAGGCCCTGGGCATAGCGCAGGGGGCCTACGACGCCTCCGTGCGGTACGCGAAGGAAAGGACCCAGTTCGGCAAGCCCATCGCCGGGTTTCAGGCGATCGCCTTCAAACTGGCCGAGATGGCCACCGAACTCGAAGCGGCCCGCCTCATGACCTACAAGGCCGCGTGGCTGAAAGACGCCGGAAGGGACTACATCACGGCATCGTCCATGGCCAAGCTCTACGCGTCGGAGGCCTCTATTCGAATCACGAACGAAGCTATCCAGATCCACGGTGGTTACGGCTATATTCGTGACTTCGACGTGGAGCGCTTCTACCGGGACGCGCGGATCACCACCCTTTACGAAGGTACGTCGGAAGCCCAGAAAATCGTCATCTCCCGCAATATCCTGAAGGCGGACGGCGCCGGTTCCTAGACCGGCGGTCCGTCCTTCGTTCGAAACGCGGGGATCCGTCCCGCCCCCATTTGCACCCGTTGTTTTGCCTTGACAACCTACCAAACAAGTGTATGGTATATTGACACTTACGATTGCTGACCATATATTGTGTCAATTAGATGGTTCAACACGACATGTTCTAATACCGGCGTGGTGTTGGACGTATCATGCATCCTGATCATTATCTACGGAGAAAGAAACTATGGCGGCCCGGAACGGTTCCGGCAACGGGAAGGATCTCCATACACAACTCGACTTGCTGACGCAATCTGACAACGCGGCGGGCGCCGGGTCCAGGAACGGAAACGGACCGCGCGACGGAGGTGCGCCTGAGAACGGAAACGTTGTCGAGGCAGACAGCGGTGCGCGGTCCGCCGGCGACGGTGGATCACCTGCCGAGGCCGCCGCCGTCTACGACGAAAGCAAGGTCAAGACCCTTTCGTCCCTGGAACACATCAGGCTGCGGACCGGCATGTACATCGGCCGGCTCGGCAGCGGCAGCGACCCGGAGGACGGCATCTACGTGCTCCTGAAGGAAGTGATCGACAACGCCGTGGACGAGTTCATCATGGGACACGGGCGGAAGATCGACGTGAACATCGAAGACAACCGCGTCCGCGTCCGCGACTTCGGCCGCGGAATCCCCCTGGGCAAGGTCGTGGAATGCACCTCGATCATCAACACGGGGGCCAAGTACAACGACGAGGTATTCCAGTTCAGCGTGGGGCTGAACGGCGTGGGCGCCAAGGCGGTCAACGCCCTTTCCGTCGATTTCCGGGTCGTGGCCTATCGTGACGGCCGCTTCGCGGAGGCGGTCTACGAGCGGGGACGGCTGCTCGGCCAGAACGAGGGCGATGCGGACGAACCGGACGGCACCTACGTGGAATTCCTGCCCGACGAGGAGATCTTCGGGGAATACGCTTACCAGACGGACTATGTCGAACGCCGCATGTGGAACTACGCCTGCCTGAACAGCGGCCTCCGCATGATCTACAACAATAAGCGTTTCGTATCCCGGTACGGGCTGCTGGATTTCCTGAAGGCCGAGGTAGGGGACAACGTCCTCTATGAACCCTCCTACCACAAGAGCCAGTACATCGAGTTCTCCTTCACCCACACCACCAACTACGGCGAGACGCTCTTCTCCTTCGTGAACGGCCAGTACACCGCGGACGGCGGGTCCCATCAGAGCGCATTCCGCGAAGGCATACTCAAGGGCGTCAACGAGTATTTCAAGAAAAGCTACGGGGGAGTGGATGTGCGGGAGTCCATCGCGGGGGCCATCGCCATCAAGCTCAAGGAACCGATTTTCGAGTCCCAGACCAAGAACAAGCTGGGCAATACGGAGATCAGGGGCTGGCTGGTTTCGGAAATCCGCAGCGCCGTGGTGGACTTCCTCCATAAAAACCAGGAGTCCGCCCAGAAGATCCAGGACAAGATTACCCAGAACGAACGCCTCCGGAAAGAACTGAACGCGGTCAAGAAGGAAGCCCGGGAGGCGGCCCGGCGCATCGCCATCAAGATCCCCAACTTCAAGGACTGCAAGTACCACTACGGCCACGCCAAACACGGCGAGGATTCCTCCATCTTCATCACCGAAGGGCCGTCGGCAGCCGGGTCGATGGTCTCGGCGCGGGACCCGCTGACCCAGGCGATTTTCGGGCTGAAGGGCGTGCCGCTGAACGTTTTCTCCCGCACCCGGGCGGCCATCTACAAGAACGAAGAACTGTACAACCTCATGATGGCCCTCGGCATCGAGGACGGGATGTCCAACCTGCGTTTCAACAAGGTAATCATCGCGACGGACGCCGACTACGACGGCTACCACATACGAAACCTCCTGATGACCTTCTTCCTGAGCTACTTCGAGGATCTGGTGCTCGCCGGCCACGTCCACATTCTGGAAACGCCGCTCTTCCGGGTGCGCAACACGAAGGAAACCGTTTACTGCTACAGCGAGAAGGAACGCAACGCCGCCTTAGACCGTATCCGGGGCGCCGAGGTGACCCGGTTCAAGGGCCTGGGCGAGATCTCGCCGGGAGAGTTCGGCCAGTTCATCGGTTCCGACATCCGGCTCGTGAAGGTCAACGTCCGTTCCATACACGGCATACCGGACACCCTCACCTTCTACATGGGCAAGAACACACCCGAGCGCAGGGATTACATCGTGGAAAACCTGCTGGACGAAGTATAGGACCCCCATGGCCTACGCCGATACCCTCTTCGACGACTACTATCTGAAGTACGCCTCCTATTTCATCAAGGACCGCGCGATACCGGAGATCGACGACGGCCTCAAGCCGGTGCAGCGCCGCATACTCCATACCCTCTTCGAGATGGACGACGGGAAGTACCACAAGGTCGCCAACGTGGTGGGCCAGACCATGCGGTACCATCCCCACGGGGACCAGTCGATCTTCGGGTCGCTGGTCAACCTGTCCAACAAGGACATGTTCATCGATAAGCAGGGTAACTTCGGGTCGATCCTGACCGGCGACCCCGCCTCTGCCGCCCGGTACATCGAATGCCGCCTGACGCCGCTGGCCAAGGAGGTGCTGTACGACCCGGAAATCACCGAATACGTGGATTCCTATGACGGGCGCAACCGGGAGCCGGTGGCCTTCCCGGCAAAGATTCCCGTGCTCCTTGCCCTGGGCGCCGAAGGCATCGCCTCGAGCATGGCGACCCGGATCCTGCCCCACAACCTCATCGAGCTCATGCAGGCCCAGATCGCCTGCCTCGGGGACGAACCTTTCGAGGTCCTGCCCGATTTTCCCACGGGGGGCCTGGTAGACGCCTCGGAATACAACGACGGCAACGGGAAGGTGATGGTCCGTGCCAGCCTGGACGTGCGGGATCCCAAGCGTATCGTCATCCGCCAGTTGCCCTTCGGTTCGACCACCGAGAGTCTGATCGCTTCCATCGAGGCGGCCGCGAAGAAGGAAAAGCTCAAGATCGCCGGCATCTCCGACTTCACGGCGGACGAGGTTGAAATCGAAATCCGGCTGGCGCGGGGCGTGCACTCCGAGGAAACGGTGGATGCCCTCTACGCCTTCACCGACTGCGAGTCGTCCATATCCACCAACGTGCTGCTCATCCGGGAAGGCCACCCCTGCATACTGCCCGTTACCGACGTCCTGAAGCACAATACCCGCAGGCTCCTGGAGATTCTCGAGGCTGAGCTTAAAATCGAGCGCAAGCAGTTGCACGCGAAGCTGCGCGCGAAGACACTGGAACAGCTCTTCATCAAGGAGCGGATCTACAAGCGCATCGAGGAAATCCGGGAACAGGACAAGATCCATGATGCGATCCGGGCGGGATTCGAACCCTTCGAGTCCAAAGTGAAGGACCTGACCTCCGAGGATATCGATACGTTGCTCAAGGTGCCCATCCGCCGGATCTCCCTGTACGACATAAACCGCGCCAACGAGGAGATGAAGGGCATAAGGAACCGCCTGCGCGAGATCCGGGATCACCTGGGCCATCTCTCGGCCTATGCGGTCACGCTGCTCGAAGGGCTCATCGAGCGGTACAGGGAGGCCTTTCCGCGCCGAACGACCCTCGCCTCCTTCAAGCGGGTCGACGCCCGGGAGGCGGCGCAACGGAATCTGGCGCTCAAGTACGACCGCAATACCGGGTACCTCGGTTACGGTCTGAATACCGGCGACACCCTCTTCGACGTATCGCCGTACGACCGCGTGCTCGTGATCCGCAAGACGGGCGCCTACGCCGTCCACGACGAAATCGAACGGCTCTTCGTGGACAAGGGCATGCTGTACTGCGGGTTCGTCGATCCCGTGCGCGTGTTCACGATGATCTACCGGGACAGGAAAGGCCATCCCTATGTCAAACGGTGCAAGCTGGAAAAGTTCATTCTGAACCGGGGGTACGAACTGGTTCCCGATGGCTGCCGGATCCTGCACCTGACCATCGACGAGGACGTCACGGCGACGGTTACCTTCAAGCCCACGCCCCGCATGCGGGTTTTCGAGGAAGTCTTCGACCTGGCCATCTTTCCGGTCAGGGGGAACCGGGCCAAGGGCATCCGCCTGGCCCCCAAGGCGCTCAAGGGCGTGAAACTGTCCCGGAAACCGGAACGGGGTGATTCTCCGGATCAATCGGAAGCTGCTTCAAACCCGGAGGATCCCGGCCGTTCCGCGCACCGGGCCGATCCCAAGGAAGGAAAGGACTGACATGATCCTGGAGATGCGCATCGGTCTCGGGCAGTTCAACGTGCTTACCGACGAGAAACTGGCCTACATCAAGCAACTTGGCGCCGACGATTTCCTCATGAATACGCCGAAACTGCCCGGCGATGAGCGCTGGGAACTGGCGGACCTGGTCGATCTGAAACGGCGGGCGGATGACGCCGAGTTGCGGCTCATGGCCCTGGAGAACGTGCCGGTTTCATTCTACGACCGAGCCATGCTGGGCTTGCCGGGCCGCGACGGCCAGATCGAGAACATGAAGTACACCATCCGGAACATGGGCCGGGCGGGCATTCCCATCCTGGGGTACCACTGGATGCCCAGCGCCGTGTGGCGCACCCCGGATCCCGCCGTACTCCGCGGCGGGGCAACGGCCACGCGCTTCGATTTCGAGGCGCATAGGGACGCGGAACTCACCCATGGCCGCGTTTTCACGGCCGATGAGATGTGGGAGAACTACGTATACTACATGTCCAGGATCCTGCCGGTTGCCGAGGAAAGTAACGTCAAGCTCGCCGTGCATCCGGACGACCCGCCCGTACCCATACTGGGCGGCGTAGCCCGGATATTCAGCAGCTTCGAGGGGTTCAGGCGGGCCATGGACACCTTCGACAGCCCGTACCACGGCCTCGATTTCTGCATGGGCTGCTGGTCGGAGATGGGCGGCCATGACTATGTGTTAAAGTCCGTGCGGCACTTCGGCGGCCAGGGCAGGATTATCTACGTCCATTTCCGCGACGTGCAGGGGAACGTCCCCTGTTTCAACGAGTGCTTCATCAACGAGGGCAACGTCGACCCCTACGAGGTCATGAAAACCCTGAAAGAGGTCGGTTTCACCGGGTTTATGATCACCGACCACGTCCCGGACTTCGTGGATGATACCGACTGGAATCATCGGGGGCGCGCCTACGCCATCGGGTACATGACGGCCATGTTGGAGATGGTCAACAAGCTGCGGCCGGCCTAGAGTGAAAACCAGTAGTTGAATTTCAGCAGGAAGATGTTCGAGGGATAGGTGTCGAACAGGTCGTTCAGATCCCGCCCGGCCGAAAACCCGCCCGTGCCGCCCGGGCGGCTTCGCTGCTGCTGCCACACGAGAAACAGGGTCGAGCCCGGCGTATACTCCCACCGCAAGACCAGGTTGGAACGGAACTGGCGGAAATTGAAATCGGGATCGTCGAAGGAGTAGTCCGTCTGCCCGTCCTGGTTTTCGTCCACGCGATAAACCTCGTCCGAATCGTCGTATGCCAGCTGGTCGTTCGAAAACACGTCGAACCGGTCGTTGAATCGGGAGGACCGCGTGTCCGTGATACGCTTGAACCGGGTGTAGCGGCCGGCCGATACGAAAGGCTGGCCGTAGTACTGGATGGACATGTTGTTGGTGATGCTGTAGTTGAGCCGGATCCCGATCCCCAGGGTCTTCTGGTCGACGCGGCCCAGCAGGTAGCGACTGTCATCCCGGAACGATTCGTTGGACACGTACTGCAACTCGTTCCAGTTGGTATCGAAAAACGGATTGATGCGGATGTTCATGGCGTTGCTCGGCCGGTACCGCATGGATAGATACGTCCAACTCGAGCGTCCCGCGTCATCGCGGCGCCGGTTGTAGCCGCCGCCAATGCCGAAGCTGACGGGCTTGCGTCCATCGGTGTCGACATCGAGGTTGAACTCCACGTATCCCGGTGTCTTCAGGGACGGGCCGCCGCGCAGGGCGGTGGTGGACAAACCCTCGAACTCCGAGTTCATGTTCATCCACACCCACCAGTAATTGCTGAACTGGCCGCCCCCGTTGATGTTGCCGCCCAGGAATTTACGTTCCCTGCCGAAGTTGAACCCCTGCCACTGGTTCATGAATACGTTGAACTGGCGGAAGATCCGATTCGGTTTTTCCGACCGGTAACCGAACCAACTGGTCTGCATGAAGACGTCGGCCTGGCGCAGGAAGCCCACGTCGTTAAGCTCGAGACCCGGCGAGCGCCAGGTTCCGGATATCCCCATGTTCCACGGGCTGTTTCCAGAACGGCCTATGCCGAAGCTACCGCCATGGCCGCTCATGGCGGTCAGCGTGGAATCCAGCGCCACGTAGGAGGCGTCGGGACGCTGGTAGTACCGCGCCGAATTGCGCTGCGCGCGGATAAGCGCTTCCGGTTCGCCCCGGATGTGGCTGAACGACATGCTCGCGTTGAGCCAGTAGGTCCGGTCGCTCCACTGGTGGCGGAAATCGATCCCGCCCGTGTAGGCCGCCCGGTTGAGGAAATCGAAGTGGGCCTTGTTGTTGTTCCGGTTGGTCGCCGTGAGCATTGTGCCCAGCGCCGTCTCCCCGTCGTTGAAGTCCTGCTGAAAGCGCGCGACCAGGTAGTTGGTCAGCGGTTCCACGGACTCCTCGCTCCGCGCGCCCTCCGTGTCGATCCGGGCGGCGGCTTCCCCGGTAACCGCTTCCACGATGCCGATGGACAGGCCGCCCGGCGTCTTGCCGGTGATCTTCGCGGCGGCGAGTATGGGCGTATTCCGGGGCATGTCCATGGACTGGCCGTCCGAGAGATCAGGATGTCGCTGGGGGGACCGGCCGATACGCCGAGAGTAGAACAACTGGTCGTTCCGGAAAGGGCCGCCGCCGCCGACGCCGAACTCGGTGATGTTCTTCCCTTCAACGAAAAGCGGCCGGCGTTCTTCGAAAAACAACTCGAAGGCCGACAGGTTGACCCTCGAAGGGTCCGCCTCAACCTGGCCGAAGTCAGGGTTCACGGCCAGATCCATGGTCAGGTTGCCGGCCAGCCCGATCTTGCCGTCCAGTCCGATGCGCCCGTCGGCGCTCTGGCCGTCGCGGAAGGGATTTCGCGCCTCGGCCTGGAACCGGTTGAGGTCACCCACCACATAGGGCAGTATCTCAATCCGGTGGGAAGACTCGATGCCTTCCAGTCCGCGCAGTTCACCGAAAAGGCTGACCCAGCCCGGCGAATTCCGGTGGATGTGCTGCCAGCCCGAACGCTCCTCGCTGCGGTAGAGCCTTCTCTGGACCTGGAGGCCCCATACCTGTCCCTCCTCGCCGGAGAACCTCAACTGGCTCAGGGGTATGCGCATCTCGGCGAGCCATCCCTCTTCGTCGATGGTGGACGCGCCGTACCATACGGGATCCCAGCTCGCGTCCCAGTCGTCGCCGTCGTTCGATATGGCTTCGTCGCCCCGGCCGCCGGAGGCGGTCAGCGTAAAGGAAAAGGCCGTGCGCTTGTCGTGATAGCTGTCGAAATGGATCTCCACCCAGTCGTTGTCCCAGTCGTCCCGCCTGGTGACGCGGCTGGTGATCCGGTCCGGTTCGGTATCGAAGGCACGGATCAGCACGTAGAGGTTGTGATCGTCGAAGAGGATTTTGAAAGCCGTCTGCTGCGTGGGTTCAGCGCCGTCATCGGGATCAAGCTGGGTAAATCCGCCGGACCATTTGACGTCGTCCCAGGCTTGATCGTCTCCCCTGCCATCGATATCGGGAGGCAGGGACGCGATATGCCGCGTGTTGTACACCCGTCTTTCCGGCGCCGGTTGATTTGCTTCGGATTCCACCGGCCCCACGATGGCCAGGGTGATCAGGATCGTCATCCACCGTTGCAGGTTGTTCAGAAACAATGTATTGCCTCCAGCCAGTTTCGAGTCTTTGCCGACCATTGAATCCCGCGCTGCAACTATGACAAGGGAACGGTCGAAAAGGTTGCGTTTTTTCGACCTGCGCGTTCTCACGATGCGATGCCGGCGCCGAGACGTACTGCATACACTCCGGCGGGCCTTCTTATTCACATAACCCTTCCGGTTTTCCCCGGAACGGATGCACTTGTCCTTTCTACCCGGCCGGCGACGGACATACGGTGCGGTACGGTGCGGAATATGCATTTGCCTGACGGAATCACGACTGCATATTACAGGACAGGTGGTACCGGTCCCGCCTATCGCGCAGTGACGATCGCGATACGGTATTCCGCACGACCCGTTCCGCCAGGCGCGGCGTCCGCGCGCCCGCAACCCGTGCAGTACCCTGCACCCCGCAGTACGTGGAGATCCCACATGCCCGGTGGCCGACCGAACGTACTCTTCATCATGACCGACCAGATGCGGGCGGACTGCATGTCCCGCGTCGGCCACCCCGTGGTCCGAACGCCCCACCTCGACGGGCTCGCGTCCGACGGCGTCCTCTTCCGCCGGGCCTATGTGCAATCGGCCGTATGCGGTCCCAGCCGCATGTGCTTCTACACGGGCCGGTATCCCCACGCCAACCGGTCGCCGTGGAACGAAGTGCCCCTGCCCGCGGACGAGAAGACCATGGGCCATTACTTCGGCGACGCGGGCTACCGCGCGGCCCTGTGCGGCAAGACGCACTACACGCCCGATCCGTTGGTCGATCCCTCGTCGCAGCCTGAACAGGGGATCCGCCGGACGGCCCTTGCCGGCCTGGAACCCTGGGAGTTGAACGATGGCCGGGGCGAAGGTTGGCTGGCCCATCTCAGAAGCCGGGGATACGCCGAGGAGGTCGCCGGCGATCCGTTCCGGGTGGACGTGCCCGCGGATGCCGACCAGGACCATTCCGCCTACCCCACGCGGTTCAGGCGGGAAGACAGCGATACCGCGTTCATGACGGACCGGGCCATGGCCTTCATGGACGTGGCCGGGGACTCGCCCTGGTTTCTGCACCTCTCCTACTTCAAGCCCCACCTGCCCATCGTGGCGCCCTATCCGTACAACGAGCTCTACGATCCCGCCGATTCCCCCGCACCGAACCGGTCGCCGGAGGAACTGAAGCGTCCCCATCCCTTCCACGTCCCATTCCGAATCGAACGCGGCGGCGTCGCCTACGACGACGAGGACGTGTGGCGCCAGAGAAGGGCGACCTACTACGGGTTGATTACGGAGATCGACGACCACCTGGGCAGGCTGTTCCACTTCATGAAGGACCGTGGGCTCTGGGAGAACACACTGATCGTCTTTACCTCGGATCACGGCGAATACGTGGGCGACCACTGGATGTTCGAAAAGGAACTCTTCTACGACGAGGCCTACAACGTACCCTTCATTGTCCGAGACCCCCGGCCTTGTGCCGACGGTACGCGCGGGAGGATGATGGACGAATTCGTCGAATCCCTCGACGTCCTGCCGACCTGCCTGGACGCGTGCGGTCTGGAGACGCCGCCCGTCCTGCAGGGTCGTTCGCTCGTTCCCCTCCTGCGGGGCGACCGGCCGGCAGGCTGGCGCAGAGAAGTCTTCGCCGACTGGGACTTCCGGTTCTACTGGACGCCGAAGAAACTCGGCATCCCGCCGGAGAAATGCAGGGGATGGATGTTGCGGGACGACCGGTTCAAGTACTGGCATTTCAACGGCATGCCCGACGTGCTCTTCGACATGGCGACGGATCCCGGAGAACTTCGGAACGTCGCCGGCGATCCCCGTTATGCGGGGGCGGTCGAGGACCTTCGCGTGAGACTGATGGACTGGCGCATGTCCAACGAGGACGAGAGCCGGGTCAGTTGGACCTACGAACGCCGCCCTGGATTCGGGCGCAATCCCTTCGTGGCGTGACCGATCTTCCCCACGAAGTACCGGAGCCGAGATGAGCCGCCTGTTCTTCCTGGCAAGAAGATTCGTCGCGGGGGAATCCCTCGAGGCCGCGGTCGACGTCGTCCGGTCATTGAACGACGCGGGGCTCGACGCGACGTTGAACATGCTCGGCGAAGGCACCCGGGAAAGGGAAAAGGCGGAAGACGCAGTAAGGCAGTATCTCGTGATGCTGGATCTGATCCGGGAGGATGCGCTCCAGGCCAATATCTCCGTCAAACTTACCCACCTGGGCCTGGACATCGACGAGGCGTACTGCGCGGATAACCTGAGCCGCATTCTGGAGGCCGCGAAGGAGCGGGACATCTTCATCCGGCTGGACATGGAAGGTTCGCCCCATACGCAGCGGACTCTCGACATCTTCTACACCCTGTACGACCGCTACAGGAATGCCGGCGTGGTGATCCAGGCCATGCTGCTGCGCAGTCCCCACGACATCTTCGTGCTGAACAAGATCGGCGCCCGCGTGAGGCTGTGCAAGGGATCCTACCGTGAATCCTCCGAACTGGCCCTGCAGCGCATGCCCAACATCCGCGGCGCCTTTCTGTCCATTGCGGAACAACTGCTCAGGGACGGCCGCTTTCCAGCCTTCGCGACCCATGACGACTATCTGATCGAAGGCGTGACCCGGTACGCCGAACGGCTGGAGGTCCCGCGGGACCGGTTCGAGTTTCAGATGCTGTACGGCCTGCGTCCCGGATTCCAGAAGGAGATGCGCGCAAGGGGCTTTCGCATGCGTATCTACGTGCCCTTCGGAACGGAGTGGATGCCCTACTTCTATCGTAGGCTCAGGGAACGCAAGGAGAACGTGTGGTTCGTCCTTCGGAACCTGGTCAGACGCTGAACCGCGGACCGGTATGCCATGGCCCGATTACGAATTGTATACTTCGAAGCCGTATTATCATTGACAACGCCGCGCTCGTGTCTTCATAATTCGGAAACCATTTACGCTGCATCATATTTCGTGGGTTCGGGAGTACCTGGCAAACCCCGGGAGGGGAGGTTCGTTGGTGACGGACTTGACTTTTCCGTCGTGCCAGAAATGCAATGTGGGCGTGTTGATTCCGCTTTCCGACTACGGCCGCGACGGCGCGACGATCGAATACAAGGCCTGGGCTTGCACCAATCCCGATTGCGGATTCAACATCCGCATCGACAACGGCGATATCAGTTACGGAAGACCCATGGCGCAGTCTCACAAGTGAGCCGATTGAGGCGCGATGCTCATCCTCGGAATCGATACCTCCTGTGACGAAACAGCGGCCGCAGTCGTGCGCGATGAAACGACCGTCCTTTCCAACGTAATCTCATCGCAGGGCATACATCATGAATACGGAGGCGTCGTACCGGAACTGGCCTCCCGGGCCCACCTGTCCCTTCTCCTGCCTGCGATCGAATCGGCCCTGCATCAGGCTTCCTGCGAACCGGACGGCCTGGACGCCCTCGCCGTGACCTATGGGCCGGGACTCGCGGGCTGTCTTCTGATCGGGCTTACCACGGTCAAGTCCATCGCGCTGGCCATGGACAAGCCCCTGGTCGGCGTGAATCATATCGAAGGCCACCTGTTCGCGGGGCGCCTGGCGGACGGGGAACTCGACCCTCCGTTCATCGCGCTAGTCGTATCCGGCGGACACACGCAACTGGTGCACGTCGAGCGGTGGGGCACGTACCATATCCTGGGAAATACCCGCGATGACGCGGCCGGCGAGGCTTTCGACAAGGTAGCCAGGCTGATGCGGGTCGGGTACCCCGGCGGTCCCGTCATCGACCGGCTGTCCCGCGACGGCGATCCCGGTTTCCTGGACTTTCCCCGGACCTACCTGGATCCGGAGGGGTTCGAGTTCAGTTTCAGCGGCCTCAAGAACGCCATACGGATGTATCTTTCAAAACAGTCGGAAGCGGAGATCGACCGCGACCTGGCCCATATCGCCGCGGCCTTCCAGGAAGCCGTCGTGGACGTGCTGGTCGACAAGTCCATGGCCGCCGCCGCGTCCGTCGGGGTGGACGCTGTACTGATTACGGGCGGCGTGGCGTGCAACGGCCGTCTGCGCGAGCGGATGACCGAAAGGGGCGCCGAACTGGGGTTCAAGGTGGTCTATCCCCCGCCCATTCTCTGCACGGACAACGGGGCCATGATCGCGGCGGCCGGAGCCTACCGGTTCCGTCAGGGGCAACGGGACGGGCTTTCGCTTTCCGTCCAGCCCCGCGCGCGACTGTCCGCTTACAACGGCGGCTTGCTGAACGGGCAGTCCGGGCAGTCCGGGCAGTCCGGGAGAGTCCGGTCCGGCGGTCAGTCCTCAAACCGAAGTAGTGGGCCATGAACCTCATCGCGTCCTTTTTCAGGTTCGAAGAGCGCAATACGAACTGGCGGACCGAAGTTACCGGCGGTCTGACCACCTTCATGACGATGGCCTACATCGTCGCCGTAAACCCCGGCATCCTGTCGGAAGCGATGGGCCAGTCGTTGTTCGGGGAACTGTTGTTCGCCACGTGCGTGTCCGCCGCGTTCGGCACGTTGCTGATGGCGCTGCTTGCGAACTATCCCTTTGCCCTGGCGCCCGGCATGGGGCTCAACGCATTCTTCACCTACACCATCGTGCTGGGCATGGGCGTGGACTGGCGTATCGCCCTCGCCGTGGTACTCGCATCGGGTATTCTGTTTCTTCTGCTCACGTTTCTCCGGGTGCGGGAAGCGATCATCACGGCGGTCCCGGAACCGCTGAAGCGTGCGACCGCGGCCGGTATCGGACTGTTCATCGCGTTCATCGGGCTTAAGAACGCCGGCGTCATCGTGGATGATCCGGCGACGCTGGTCAGCCTGGGCGACGTCAGGTCCTGGCCGGTTGGTCTGACCCTCGCGGGCATGCTGGCCATGGGCGTAATGCTGGCACGGGGAATGCGCGGTTCGATCCTGCTGGGTGTGGCCGGTATCGCCTTCCTGGCCATGGTATTCGGCGTGACGCCGTGGCCGGCGGGCGTAGCGAGCATGCCCACCTGGCCGTCGACCCTGTTCGGCGAGGCGGTCGTCAACCTGCCGCTTACCCTGGACTCGGCGATTCTGCACCTCGTGTTCGCCTTCCTGTTCGTGGACCTGTTCGATACCATGGGGACACTGGTCGGTCTCTCGGAACGATCGGGTTTTCTGGACCGGCAGGGCCGGCTTCCCCGGGCCAACCGCGCGCTGCTCGCAGACTCCGTCGGAACGGTTTTCGGCAGTGTGATGGGCTCAGCGACCGTGACCACATATATAGAAAGCGCCACCGGCATTTCTTCCGGGGCGCGGACTGGATTCGCCAGCTTGGTGGTCGCCTTGCTGTTCCTCGGCACGTTGTTCCTGACCCCACTGGTCGAATCGATACCTGTATTTGCCACCGCGCCCGCGCTGATCGTTACAGGCGTATTGATGATGGCTTCGGCGGCGCGGGTGAACTGGAGCGACGCGTCGGAAGCGGTACCCGTTTTTCTTACGTTGATTTCTATTCCGTTGACGTTCAGTATCGCCGACGGCCTGGCCGTCGGTTTCGTCGCCTATCCGGTTATCAAGAGACTGAGCGGCAGGGGCGGGGAAGTACATCCGCTCGTCGACGTCCTGGCGCTTGTCTTTATCGCACGATACGTTTTCTTGACGTGATGTCTCGTTATAGGGCCTGTACCCGTGCCCTCCAATTATCACCTGATTTCGTAGGGAGGTTATCATTATGCGCACTACGAGCGTGATGCTGCTCTTGCTGTTCAGCGTTTGGCCGGCGGCGGCCCAGGAGACCGGCAGCCTGGCCGGCAGGATCGCGGCCGAAGACGGAATGGCGTTGATCGGCGCCAATATCGTGATCGGGGGTGACGCGATCGATGAATTGCGCGGAACGACGAGCGACGGCGAGGGGGCCTTTCGTGTCGACGGCCTGCCGTCTGGCGTATATGACGTGACGGCCTCCTTTCTAGGCTATGAATCGGTCACCATGGCCGCCGTGGCGGTCCGGGGCGGTGAAACCACGCGGCTTGACATCGGCCTTGCGGCTACGACGCTGATCGGGCAGCAGGTCGTGGTTTCCGCGTCGCGTAAACAGGAGAAGCTGCTCGACGCGCCGGCTTCCGTATCCGTGGTCGAGCTGGACGAGATCATGAACCGGCCGTCGCTGTCGGTAACCGACTATATCAAGGACCTGGGCGGCGTGGACCAGGCCAAGGTCGGCGTTTCCCAGAGCTCCACTGTGATCCGGGGATTCAACCGCACGTTTACCGGGTCCCTCCTGCAGATGGTGGACAACCGGATCGCGCGGATCGCCTCGCTCCGGCTCAACATGGGCAGTGCCATTCCCATCACGAGCGAGGACATCCAGCGCATCGAGGTCGTCCGCGGACCGGGTTCCGCCCTTTACGGTCCCAACAGCGCCAACGGGGTCATGCACATCGTGACCCGCTCGCCCATCGGTTCGGAAGGCAACTCGTTGGCCGTGTACGGCGGGGAGCGCAGTCTGCGCAAGGCGACCTTCCGGCACGCCAGCAGTGTCGACGAAAAGATAGGGTTCAAGGTTTCGGGCGAGTATTCGAAGGCCCGGGAATGGGAATACAACGACCCCGCGGAGGTCAGTCCCCGGGATGCCGACAACGAACGTCTGCTCGGGGAGATACGAGTCGACCTTCGTCCCACGGACGACCTGTCCATCATCGGCTCGGCGGGGTATTCCCGGATCAAAGCCATTCAGATGACCGGGCAGGGCGCGGCGCAGGCCGTCGACTGGTCCACCCGGTTCTTCCAGGCGCGGACGCAGTACAAGGGCTGGTTCGCCCAGATCTTTCTCAACATGAACGACGCGGGCGAGACCAAGCTGCTCCGGACCAACCAGCCGATCGTGGATACCTCGAGATTGACCGTGATGCAGCTTCAGCATAATTTCGGACTGGGCGACCGGCAGCAGTTCACCTATGGCGCGGACGTGTTGCTGACCCGGCCCAACACTGGCAACACGACCCACGGTCAATTCGAAGACCGCGACAATCTGGATGAGTATGGCCTCTACATTCAAAGCGAAACGGTCCTGAACGACCAGGTCAGCCTGATGCTGGCCGGCCGGCTGGACGAGCACAGCAAGATCGAAGACCCGGTGTTCTCACCCCGCGCGGCCCTGGTAATCAAGCCTTCGACGGAGAGTACGCTCAGGCTGACGTACAACCGGGCGTTCGGCACACCCAGTTCGGTGCATTACTTTCTCGATCTGATTGCGAGTTCCGATCCATACGGCCTGGGCAGGAATTTCGGCGCCCTGGGCCTGGGACCGGACCGCACCATCGATCTGCGCACGCAGGGCGTCAACTCGCAGTTCTCGTTCCGACGTGGAGACAACGGCCTGCCCATGTACCGTTCGCCTTTCGCTCCCGTGGCAGGGCTGCCCGTGGACACCTATCTCCCCATGAACGATCCGGCCAGCACCAATCTCCTCTGGGGCGTAGCCCGCGGGGCGGTACTGGCGCAGCTTACGCCGCAGCTCCAGGGACTGGCGGTCCCCCTCATCACGCAGTATTTGATTTCGCTTGGGATTCCGGCTCAGAACGCGGGGCAACTGGCATCCCAGCAGGCGGCGCAACTGGCCGCCGCTTTCCCGGGCGTCATCCCGTCCGCCCTGCCGGGGCTCACGAATTCGCTGGGCATACTGGACACGGGCACGGGTACCTTCAATCCGGTCGATCCGTCTGCGGTCAGGGACATCGACCCGATGAGACCGTCCATTACCGAGACGTTTGAAGTGGGATACAAAGGCGTCATCGGCAACAAGCTGGTGCTGACCGCGGATTTCTACCGGAACAAGATCCACGATTTCATCAGCTCGATTCATATCGTGACGCCCAATGTCTTCCTCGATCCCGGACCGCTGAGCACGGCCCTGGGAGCGGGGATCGCGCAGCAACTGGCCCTTCCGGAGAACGCGCAGTTGGCCCAGATCGCCGCGGCGATCGACGATCCCGCACTGGGCCTGGGCGGCAACGGAAACGGATCGCCGGTGGACGAACTGGCAGGGATATTCACGAGTACGGCGGCTTCGATACCGTTCGGCACGGTGACCCCGGCAGAGGCTACGGACCCCAATGCCGTGATGCTGACTTACCGCAACTTCGGGGAAGTTTCGTACTACGGCGCGGACATCGGGTTCTCCTATCATCCCAGCGACGCGTGGAACCTGTCGGGCAGCTATTCCCATATCAACACGAACCTGTTTGAGAACGTGGATGGCCTCGATGACATACCGTTGAACGCGCCGCGTGACAAGTTGTCCATGGCGATCGGGTTCAAGCCGTCGGGCACGCCGCTCACCCTCGGCGCCCGCATTCGTTACCGCGGGCCATTCGAGATGGCCGATGGCGTGTATGCGGGGGACGTGGAGTCTCATTCCGTTGTGGACTTGAATGTCTCCTACGTGTTCTCGAATCTCACCCTTAGCGTAGAGGCCGGGAATCTGTTCAACAGCGAGTACCAGGCGTTTGTCGGAGCGCCGATGATCGGGCGCATGGTCATGGCGGGTCTTGCGGTGCGATTCTGATCCAAGGCAGGCGATAATTCGCTTGACAAATCCGCATATGTTCATATTCTATAAGTAATTAGGTAGTGTGAATAGCTTAGCCGCGCCGACGCGAAATAAAGACCGATACCGCGTCGGCGCCGGCCCCGGCCCCTTTATTTCTCACGGCTCATCCATGCAGGAAGGAATCGCTCAGATGCGACTGTCAGGCCTTTTGATGGCCCTGATCATGACGGCGGTCCCGGCGGCGGCGCAGGAGACGGGCAGTCTGGCCGGCAGGATCGTATCGGACAGCGGAGAGTTTCTCTTCGGAGCCACCGTCGTGGTCAAAAGTCCCGCGATCGATGGGTTGCGGGGCTCGACGAGCGATGACAGGGGAATGTACCGTGTAGACGGACTTCCCGCCGGGGTGTACGAGGTCTCCGTTACTTTCCTGGGTTACGAGTCGTTTACCACGTCCGGGGTCATGGTTCGCGGCGGTGCGCGCACGGCAAGGGATTTCGTGCTGGCCGCCTCGGTGCTCGTGGGCCAGGAGGTCGTGGTCTCGGCCTCCCGCAAGCGTGAAAAGGCCCTGGACGCTCCGGCGTCCGTCGAAGTGATCGAAATGCGGGACATCAGGGATTCCCAGGCGCTGGCCGTCAACGAACACATCAAGGACCTCAGCGGCGTTGATTACGCGAAGACGGGCGTCGTACAGGCCAGCACCGTGATCCGGGGATTCAACAAGGCGATATCGGGTCTCCTGCTTACCATGGTGGACAACCGGATCGCGCGGATCCCGTCGTTACGTATCAACTCCTTCCAAGTCATTCCCATCACCAGCGAGGACATCGAACGCATCGAGATCGTCCGGGGCCCGGGTTCTGCGCTTTACGGTCCCAACAGCTCCAACGGCGTGATGCACATCATTTCGCGCTCCCCATTCGGGTCGGAGGGCAACTTCGTATCCCTTTCCGGGGGAGAACGCAGCCTGCGCAAGGCCTCCTTCCGCCATGCCAGCAGCGTCAACGACAAGATCGGACTCAAGATCTCCGGCAAGTACCTGAAGGCCCGGGACTGGGAATTCCACGATCCGGAAGAAATCGTGCCGCGGGATTTTGGTATCGAAGGCCAGTACGGAGAGATCAGGCTCGACTTGCGGCCTACGGAAGAACTGACGTTCATCACATCGGCCGGGTACTCCAAAAGCAGCAGTATCCAGATGACGGGACAGGGCTCGGCACAGGGCAAAGACTGGCTGTATACACATCTCCAGGGCCGCATGCAGTACAAGGGCTGGTTCGGCCAGTTCTTCTACAACAAGAGCGATGCGGGAGAAACCAGGCTTCTTCGCACCGATGAAAGCATCGTGGACAAGTCGTCGCTGACGGTCATGCAGTTGCAGCACACCAGGGACATCGGCCAGCGACAGCAGTTCGTCTACGGGGCGGACCTGCTGCTCACCCGTCCCCGGACCGAGGGGACCATTCACGGCGACAACGAGGACGATGACCAGACCAATGAATACGGGGTCTACCTGCAGAGCGAGACCAGGTTTACCGACGAGGTGAGCCTGATGCTGGCCGGCCGCCTGGATGAGCACAACAGGCTCGATAACGTTGTATTCTCGCCCAGGGCGGCGCTGGTACTCAAGCCCAATCCGGAAAGCACCTTCAGGTTCACCTATAACCGGGCGTTCAACACGCCGACGGTGACGACGTTCTCGCTGGACTTGAAGGCCGTCAACGATGCCTTTGGTTTCGGCGCGCTTTTCGGCGACCTGGGCCTGGGACCCGACAACACCATCGACATCCGGTCCTACGGCGCGGCCAACGCCTTCACATTCCGCCGGGACGAAGCCGGCCTCCCCATGTACCGGTCGCCTTTCGCCACGGTTTCCGGGCTGTCGAGGGATACCTTCCTGCGTCTTGATGATCCGGTCGCGAACAACATGCTGTGGGGTGCGGCAAGGGAACTGTTCGTCGCTGAGATGGTCAGGCAACTGGGTCGGGACAGCGGGGGCATCGTAACGCCGGAGCTGGCCGCGCAGTTCACCAACGTGATCCCTGTGCAGCTCTCGGGACTGAGGAACAGCCTGGGGCTGCTCAGTCCTGAAACGGAAGAATTCGTTCCCCTGGACGCATCATCCGTCCAGGACTTAGACAAGATACGCCCGACCATAACGCAGACCTTCGAGGTCGGATACAAGGGTGTGATCAAGAACAAACTGGTCCTGGCAGCCGATTTCTACCGCACGCAGATGACCGACTATACCCTGCCTCTGTGGATTTTCACGCCTTCCGTGTTTCTCGACGCCGAGTCTGTCCGAACCGCACTGAGACAGGGTATCGACGACTATCTGGCCGCCCCCGAGAACGCGCTGCTTGCCAGTCTGATCGTTCTGCTCGACCAACCGGGTCTCGGCGGCAACGGGAACGGCGACCACGGGGATGAAATCAACGGATACATCGAACAGATCGCGGACGGCGCCGCGATGATCCCCTTCGGAACCATCACGCCGGAGGAGGTTTCCGATCCCACGGCGGTGGCGTTGACTTACCGGAATTTCGGCGACGTCACGGTCTACGGCGCCGACATGGGGTTTTCCTATTTCCCCAACCGGTCCTGGAACATCACGGGCGGCTACTCCTTCATCAACCAGAACCTGTTCGAGAACGTGGAAAGCCTCGGCGACGTTCCCCTCAACGCGCCGAAGCACAAGTTCAGCGGAGGCGTTACGTTCCGGCCGTCCAAATGGCCCCTGACCCTGGGTGGAAAGCTCAGTTACAGAGGCCCCTTCCCCATGATGGACGGCGTGTACGGAGGGCCTATCGACTCCTATACGCTATTCGATGTAAACGCCGCGTACGAGTTCGCGCCCCTTACTTTCAGCGTGGAAGCCAGCAACCTTTTCAACAACAAATACCGTTCCTTCATCGGTGCGCCTGAAATCGGCCGGTTGCTTTCCGCCGGCGTGGCGGTGCGTTTCTGAAAGATCCCCTCCGAGCGGGTTGTCAACCCTTTGAATACGGACAGCTGAATATGACGGCGGACGCTTCCGGCGCCCGCTCATTGCCGTTCCGCACGGTGCGGGAACCGGTCGCGTGCATAAAATCGAAACTTTGTGTGCGGTTTTTCGTGCAATCGAGTATGGACTTTGGTGCAATCGAGTATGGACTTGTCCAGGGCGGGCTTGTTCCGCTACGCCGAACGGTTCCCGGAGGTCCAATATTGGCTTGACACCAAGTGCGGGTTCCCGTAAGATGTGTCCATCGTCAAGGAGACTGAAAATGCCACATAGGTTGCGGTTTATTCTGGCGTTCCTGTGCCTGCTGGCCATGCCTGCGGCAGCGTTCGCCCAGGGGGATTACTTCGGGCGGAACAAGGTCCAATACCGCGACTTCAAGTGGGAAATCATCTCCACGCCCCACTTCGAAATCTACTTCTACCAGGGAGAGGAAGAGGCGGCCTACGATGCCGCACGGATGGCGGAACGGTCCTATAACCGTCTGAGCCGCATACTGCAGCACAGGTTCAGCGACAAGATCCCGATCATCCTGTACGCCTCCCATACCGATTTCCAGCAGACCAACGTCCTGCCGGGCTTCATCAGCGAGGGCACCGGCGGCGTGACGGAATTCAACAAGAACCGCATACTGCTGCCCTTCACGGGATCGTACGCGGAACTGGAGCACGTACTCACCCACGAACTCGTTCACGCCTTCCAGGGTGACGCGATCTACGGCGCCGGTCCCGGCGTCTCCATCCTGAATCCCATGGCCTTCATCGCTCCGCTGTGGTTCATGGAGGGCATGGCGGAGTACCTGTCCCTGGGCCGAATCGACGCCTATACCCACATGTGGCTGCGCGACGCGGCGCTGCAGGGATATCTCCCGGCGTCCATCCCCGCCATGGACTACAGTTTCGGCGTCTACCGGTTCGGCCAGGCGCTCTTCGCCTACATAGGCGACCGGTACGGAGATCGCAAGATCGGCGAGATACTCCGCAAGGTCGGCCGCCTGCGAAACGTGGACGAAGCCTTCCGTTCGTCCATCGGCAAGGATATCGAGAAGCTTTCCGACGAATGGAACGAGCACGTGCGCCAGACCTACCTGCCACAGATCAAGGAATACGAAAAGCCGCAGGCCTTTGCCCGGCAACTGACCGACGTCAGGGAATCCCGGGCGGGTATACATCTCGCCCCGGCGATTTCGCCGCGTGGAGACAAGCTGGTTTTCATCTCAAATAAAAGCCTGTACAACGACATCTACCTGGCCTCCGCCATCAACGGCGAGGTGATCTCCAAGCTGGTCGAGGGCGAACGCTCGGCCGATTTCGAGTCCCTCCGGTTTTTCTCCACGTCTATTTCCTGGTCGCCCGATGAGCAGTACATCGCCTTCCCGGCCAAGGTGGGGGCGCGGGACGCCTTGTATATCATGGACGTGAGGAGGAGGAAGGTCGTCCGGCGCATCAAGGTCGATCTCGACGGCGCCACGTCGCCGAGTTGGTCGCCCGACGGCAGCCAGCTGGTCTTCGTCGGCCTGCAGGGCGGACAGTCGGACCTGTACGTGATAGACGCCACGGGAGAGAACCTGCGCGCCCTGACCCAGGACCGGTACACCGATCGTGATCCCGTGTGGTCGCCTGACGGCAGCCAGATCGCTTTTTCCACGGACCGGGGCGACGTGACCAATTTCCGGACGCTCACTTTCGGTTATCAGCAACTGGCGGTATACGACCTGGCCACGGGGGAAGTCGAAAAGATCCCTGACCAGATCGGAAAAAGCATCTCGCCTCAATGGTCCGCCGATGGCGAGAAGATCGCCTTCATATCGGACCGCACCGGTATTTCCAATATTTTTATTCGGGACATGAAATCAGGCGAGACCTACCAGATTACCAACATCCTCACCGGGGTGACCAACGTTACGGCCGCGGGCCCCGCCATAAGCTGGGCGCAGAAGGCTGACCGGATGGTTTTTTCTTCCCTGTCCTGGGGCGGATTCGACCTGTTCTCCATCAGCGATCCGGTATCGCTGATGAAAGAGCCCTACGATCACGCAAAATCGGCGACGCCCGGCGCCTCACCCGACGCAGCGCAACTGGCCCCTCCGCTCAGGACCGAACCTACGGAAGAAACCGCCGACGGCGAGGACGGCGATGGTACGTCGCCGGACCCGGAAGTGGCGATCGACGGTACCGAGTCCGCGTCACCGGACTCCGATGCCGACGCCGAGACGAGTCAGTCGATTTCAGCACAGGACGAGGAAAAGGTTTCCGAGGGGAAGGTTGCCGAGGAGAAGGTCACCACGATCCAGACCGTACTTACAGAACCTCCCGATACGACGTCCGCCACGAATGAAACCACACCGCGGGAGGAGCCGGAAGAGACAGGAAGTTCCGATCTTCTGCAGCAGCCGGAGTTTCCTTTCGGTCCCGTCGCCAGAGGAATCGGGCCGGGTGGCGAATTGCCGGATACTACCGCATGGATCGACGGCACATTCACGAAGAAGAAGTACTCCCCCGACTTCGGCCTCGACTATATCGGCGGGAATGCGGGTTACGCCACGAACGTCGGTCTGGTGGGCAGTTCCCTTCTTTCCTTCAGCGATATCCTGAATAATCACAAGATTCTGGTGGGAGCCAATGTATTCGGTTCCCTGACGGACGCGAACCTGCTGCTCCAGTACACCAACCTGACTCGGCGCGTCAACTGGAGCGTGGCGGCTTTTCAGTACAGCTATGATCTGTTCTACAACTACCAGAGCCCCATCCTTACCCAGGTTACGACCCAGATCAATCGCGGCGTGCATCTCTTCGTAAGCCGGCCTTTCAGCAAGTTCAGCCGCCTGGAACTGGGTATCCAGGGGGTGCACAGGTCCCGTGAACTGGTGGACGTGAGTTTCAATTACTTCGGCATCCGACGGAACCGGCGCGGGAGCCTGGGCAGCGTGAATTTCGTGCAGCCCACCGCCGCCCTGGTCACCGATCACACGCTCTATGGCGTTACCGGTCCGATCGCCGGCGCCCGGGGCCGCATCGAAATAACCCCGACATTCGGCGAACTCCAGTACACGCGCGCCTTCATCGATTACCGAACGTACATCAACGTGTTGCAGCGGTACGCCTTTGCCTTTCGTCTGTTCGGACTGGCCAGCGAGGGGCGCGACCAGGAACTCTTTCCCTTTGGCGGGCCCTATGATTTCCGTGGCGCCAACTACTGGTCCGTCTGGGGGAGCAAGGTCGCGATGGTCAACGCGGAGTTCCGTTTTCCTTTAGTCGATGTGCTGGCCATGGGGTGGCCGCTGCCGCTGGTCTTCCAGCAGATCCGGGGCTCGTTGTTCATCGACGCAGGCAGTGCGTGGGACCAGAACACAAGCGCCGTGCAGGCCAATCAGTATGCGGGCTATCCCAATGTGGGAGACTTCGTCGACGGGTCGCTGATGCGGGACAACGGGTTGGGGCCCGGCATGATGGAAGAACTGTCGGGCGGTCCGGTCGCCGTGGCCTACGGCATCGGTGCGCGGGCCCGTGTGGGTTTCCTGATACTTAAGTTCGATATAGCCCGTCAGTTCGACCTGGGTAAACGGCCCTCCTGGTACAACAACGAGAACCTTCCCACTGTGCCCGGGGGACTGGAGTCCGAGTTTCCAGGCACGCGTTCGTACCGTCTTAGGAATGCGCTGAACGATACCCAGTTCTTCTTCACGATCGGCGCCGATTTCTAGGAAACTCCTCCAGCATCGGCCGCGGTCGGTCCATCCTTCTTTGAATCACCATTGCCCGAACGCGGAGATACGGCAGGTATACATGCATACGACAGAAGAGATCAGAGCCTTAAGGGAGCAGCACTATAACGCCACACTTACCGAAATCCATGAACTGAATCCCGAACTCTGGATCATCCGGGTGAAACCGGACGAAGATCTCCCGCCGTACCAACCCGGGCAGTACACCACCCTCGGCCTGGGCGACTGGGAACCCACCAACGATCCGGCCCATAACGAGGACGTAAACGAGAAACTCAAGAACAAACTCGTCCGCCGCGCCTACTCCATGTCCTTTCCCATGTACGAGGACGATCCCGGCCAATTGCTGGATCCGGCGGACATGGATTTCTACGAGTTCTACATTACGCTCGTGGCCCGCGACGGCGAAGAAGGCCAGGATCCTTCGCTCACGCCCAGACTGTGGATGCTGAAGGAGGGCGACCGGCTCTGGATGGGGCCGAAGGTGACCGGCCACTACACCCTGGAACACATAGCTCCGGACGACCAGGTCATTTTTGCGGCGACGGGCACCGGCGAGGCGCCCCACAACTGCATGATAGCCGATCTGATGCGTAACGGCCACAAACCCGCCATCATATCTTTGGTCTGCGTGCGATACGCCCGGGACCTGGGTTACCAGGCCACCAACGAGCGGCTTGAGCGCCTGCATCCGAATTATCATTACATCACGCTCACCACCCGGGAAGCGCAGAACCTCAACCGAAAGGTGTATATACAAGACCTGGTGAGGACCGGGGAGCTGGAGGATCAGACCGGTATCGTCCTGGATCCGGAAAGGACCCACGTGTACATCTGTGGAAACCCGGACATGATCGGCGTGCCCAAATACACCAGGGAAGGCGACAAGTCCTATCCCTCGCCAACCGGCATGGTCGAGCTGCTCGAAGCGCGTGGCTTCAAGGCGGATCATCGCAGGGACAAGGGCAACATACACTTCGAGGAATACTGGTAATCCATGGCCCGACCGGTCGGCGGAGAGATGCGCAGATGACCCGCCTGCCGGTCCTGCCGATCGCTCCGTTCGCACGAGCCGGTCCGCATTCCGTACAACGAAGAGGCCGCCATGCGGAAACAGACGCCGGACTCGGATGGAAGCCCCGGGGTATCCGGCAGCGCCGTCCCTGCTTGCAACGACCTGGAAGTGCTGGTGAAGGCGCGGGCATGCGTTCTGCCGCACCGGGGTGCCGCAGGGATCAACATCGATCCGGCGCCGGATGCCAACGGCCGTCCCGCGACTTTCTGCAGGAGTTTTACGGGAATCATCGAGTCCTTCGGCGGGCGCGTGAAGTCGCTCAAGCAGGGCGACCGCGTCGTTGCCTGCCATACCGAAGGCGGCCTGTCGGAATACCATAGCGTACCCGCGTACCACATCGTAAAATTGCCGAACGGCATCAGTTTTGAAGAAGGCGCCATCTCTACCCTCATGCCCACGGTATTGAACGGCGTGGAACGCGCGCAGGTGAAAGGCAGATCGGTTCTCGTCAGCGGCGCGGGAACCACCGGGTTGCTGAGCACCCAGGTCGCGCGCCTATCGGGCGCCACGACCGTGATCGCGTCTGATCTGCACGCGACGCGCCTGCAGCGGGCGCGGAGTGCCGGGGCGGACACCGTGATCAATGCCTCGACGGAAGATGTCCGCCGGCGCGTCATGGAGAGGACCGGTGGCCAGGGCGTGGACATATGCCTTGAATGCGCCGGCAACGAGGCTTCTTTCAACCAGTGCGCGGCGATGCTGCGGCCGGGCGGAAAACTCGTCGTCCTCAAAACCGTTACACACCCGATGTCCATCGATCTGGGGGATTGGTCGGAACGATCGCTCCAACTGATCATGGGCCGCGAGCAACCGCATGAAACGCCCTACCTGGTGGAGAAGGGATTGAGGTTGGCCGGCATCGAAGCCGTCAGGCTGCGTCCCCTTCTGACCCACGTGTACCCCGTGCATCGCATTGCCGAAGCAGTCGAACTGATCGACGGCCATCCTAACCTGGCCGTTGAAGTCGCGCTGATATGGACGTAGGGATCGGCCGGATACAGTGTCCGTTAATGCTTGACACCCACGCTGGCGTGTTCATACTTTCAAGCCGCCGGGGAAGGGACACGAGTTCTTTCGAAAGGAAATGAACGCGCTTTGTCATCCGAAGTCAGTATCCTGAATCTGATTCTGGATTCGGGCACCGTCGCAAAAGTCGTCATTGTCGTCCTTCTGATCTTCTCCATCGTTTCATGGGCGATCATGGCGGAGCGCTGGCGGTACTTTCGACGGGCCCAGGCGCAGTCACGGCATTTCCTTGCTTTCTTCCAGTCGCAGCGCAATTACAACCAGGTCTATACCGCCGCTTCAAAGTGGCCCTGCAGTCCCGCCGCCGTGGTGTTCCGCGAGGTGTACGAGAAGCATGCGTCGGCCTTCTCTCCCCGGGATGGAGAAGCTGACCGGTCCCGGGAGATCGACCAGGACCTGCTGGAATCCGTCTATCGCGACCTGCGGCTGGCCGCCCACCGGGAACTGGCCCGGTTCGAGAATAGACTGCCCGTACTGGCCACCGCGGGAAGCGTGTGCCCGTTTCTCGGCCTGTTCGGAACGGTGTGGGGCGTCATGACCGCTTTTCTGGACATCAGTACCAAGGGCTCCACCAACATCGTCGTCGTGGCGCCCGGTATCGCGGAGGCCTTGATCACGACGATCGCCGGCCTTGCCGTGGCCATCCCGGCCATGGTGGCGTACAACTACTTCGTGCAGCGGTCGAGAGATCTGGGCCTGGAGCTAGAGGACCTGGCCACCGCGGTCTTGAACATCCTCCAGTTGCGGGGACGCCATGAACTCGTTTGATTTCAATAGCGCGGGTTCGCCCCGCGCCCTGTCTGAAATCAACGTGACGGCGCTGGTCGACGTGATGACCGTGCTGCTGATCATCTTCATGATCACGACGCCGATGATCCAGAGCGGCGTCCAGGTGGACCTGCCCAAGGCGACCGCGGCCGCGCCGGATCTGGCCGAAGGACTGGTTATCACGGTGACGAGCGAGGGTTCGCTGTACCTGGAAGACCGGGAGCTTTCGATCAGCCAGTTCGACGGGGTGTTCCAGGCGATATTCGAGGAGCGGCAGGATAAACCGGTGTTTGTCCGCGGAGACGAACGGGTGCCCTACGGCACCGTTATTGCCGTGCTGGATAAACTCAAGGAGCACGGTGTCACCCAGATAGGACTGGCGACCAGTCTGAGACCGTCACGACAATGACACGCATGATCTGGGCTTCAGGCATCCTGCATATCGCGGCCATCGCCGGGCTCATCGGATGGAACACCTGGTGGCCCTCAACGGCGTCTTCCCGGGATCAGCAGGTCTACCGGGTCGACCTGGTAACGCTGGGCGAAACGCCATCGATTCGGCGTCCACCTCTGGTCGACGAGGACTTCGAAGTCGTCTCGCGGAAGGAGGCCGCCGCTCCGCAGGAGGAGGCGGCGCTGGCGCTCGAACGGACACCGCGACTGGTGCCCGAACAACCGGATCCCGGTCCGGAAACGCCCCGGTCTTTCGAGACGGATTCCCCGGAAATCCGCCTGGACGAGCGGAACTTCGAGTTTCCATACTACCTCGGCATGATGCAGAGAAAGATACGGCAGCATTTCACGGTGCCCAGGATGCTGGGCGTTACGCACCTCGAGACGGTCATTTATTTCCGCGTGGTACGGTCGGGCCGGATTACCGGCGCCGTCGTTACGCACTCGTCTTCCAACCCGGTCTTCGACCTTGCGGCACAGCGGGCGTTGAATGCGGCCGACCCGCTGCCGCCGCTGCCTGAAGGTTACCGGAAATCCTATCTGGGCGTGCATTTCGCCTTTCAATACGCGTTATGAAGCAGGCGCGACCGTCTTAAATCACCCAGAAGCCATGATCGAATTCCTGCACAGTAAATCCGCGAAGAAAAGACCATGCCGTCGGCCGGGTTGGGCCTGGCCGTTGCGGTTGCTCCTTGCGGCAATCGTCCTGCCCTCCCTCGGCGAAAAGACCGTATCGGGCCAGGACGAGGTCAATCTCAGCGTACAGGCCCGCGTCTCCCCCCGCATACCGATCGCTTTCAAGCCCTTCTCGCCCGCGGATGGAACGGAGTTGCACGCCGCCCTGCGGGACACCATCAACCAGGTGCTCATGCGGGACCTTGCGTATTCCGGCGTGTTCGCCGTGCGGGACCTTTCCATCCCGGCCCGGGTCGTAGAGGACGGCGGCTCGCAGGTGCTGACGGACGTTTCCGGCGACACGACCTATGTGTTCCTGGACGCGGCCGGCGAGGTGGATCTCGAGTTGCTTCGCAAGCTGTCGGTGCAGGTCATGGTGTCGGGATCGTACGAAGTCTCGGGGTCCCAGGTGGAAATCGCTTTGCGGCTGATCGACGTGGGTACCCGGCGAACGATCGTGGAGAAGGGGTACGCCGCCTTCGATCTGACCCTGAGGCGGATCGTCCATCTCATGGCGGACGACATCGTATTCCAGTTGACCGGGGACCGGGGCATCGCGCAGACCCGCATCGTATTCGTCTCCCAGCGCAGCGGCGCGCCGGAACTGTACATGTCGGACTACGACGGATTCAATGTCCGCCAGTTGACCCGGGACCGATCCCGGAAATACTCGCCGAACTGGTCGCCGGATGGCACCCGGATCGCCTACACGTCCTACAGGGACGGCCCCCACGAACTGTATTACCTCGACCTGCGGAGCGGTGAAACCAGCAAGGTTTCTTTCGATGGCAAAACGGTGTTGTCACCACACTGGTCGCCGGATGGCCGGCACCTGATCCTGGGCTTGATCCCGGAGGGGCTTTCAAAGCTCTACATCAGCACGCTGAACGGAAGCAGGCTGATCCCGCTGGCGACCGGTTACGGGATCAACGTTTCGCCGTCCTGGTCACCGCGGGGGGACCAGGTGGTATATATGTCGGACCGATTGACACAGAAGCACCTTTTCGTTATCAATATAGACGGTTCGAACGACCATCGGATCACCTTCGAAGGGGGTTACAACGGTTCGCCCGCATGGTCGCCCCGGGGCGACCGCATCGCCTTCGTGGGCGGCGACCTGGTGCCGAGACGGCAGGGAGGCTCCGAACGGGTCTTCAACATCTATACCTGCGATGTCAACGGAAGCAACATCGTGAAACTAACGGGTGTCCGCGGACGGGAAGGCGACAACGTAAACCCGACCTGGTCCCCGGATGGCCTGCAGATCCTTTTCAGTTCCGACCGGACCCGCAGGAACGAGTACCACGTCTACCGCATGTATTGGAACGGGGGGGACGTCCACCCCGTCGTCACCGAGGGAAACAACCGTCAACCCAGTTGGGGGCCAAGACCCGACGGCATCGTAACGGTCCTGGACGAATGAAAGAGATAAGATGAGCGTAAGGTCTTCAACGAACCGCGCCCGATGCATCCTGTCGGCCCTTTGCGCCATGGTCTTTGCAGGCGCGTGCGGCGTGCAGTCCGACCTGACCAACCTGAAGAACGACACCACGCATCTGCGGGCCCAGATGCAGGTCATGCGCGAGGAAGTCGCCCTCCAGGAGGACATCGACTCGCTGAAGGTCCACATCGGACGCCTTGAAACCCTGATGCGGGAACAGATGAACGAGATGTGGGAAATGCGGGCGGACCTGGGACAGCGGGTCAGCGGCCTGGAAAGCCAGTTGCAGATCCTCGCTACGCGTATCTCGGAAAGCGACCGTCAGTTCTCGGCCCTGGTTCGCAGTCTGGAGAGGCTTCAGGCCCAGTGGAGCGCCACCGAACGGCCGGATACTTCTTCCACGGGGCAGCCACGAACCGTCGACCCCGGCGAACTGTACGACCTCGCCTTGAGAGACTACCAGCAGGGCAGTTATGACGTGGCGGTCCGGCAGTTTTCCCAGTACATGGCGTATTTTCCGGAATCGGACCTGTCGGATGACGCGCAGTACTATATCGGCGATTGCTACTATGCGCAGAGCCTGTATACCCAGGCGCTAGACGCCTACGAGCAGGTGTTGAGCGCCTACCCGGACGGAAACAAGGTCCCTGCCACGCTGCTGAAGATCGCCTTCATCAAAGTCGCCAGGAAGGAACTGCCCGCGGCGAGGTCCTACCTGGAACGCGTCGTCGGCGAGTTTCCAGGTACCGAGGAGGCCCAGCTCGCAAGAATGAGACTGGATCTGATGTCGGACGAATAATTTCCTTTACTTTGGCAACCGAATCCGAGATTATGTTGTGGAAGTGAGGCAGGATCAACTATACGTGATTTTGATGAAATGGTAGATTCATGCCTGGTTTTTGCTGCACTGCTGGATTGCCGCAATGGTTGAAACGGATGTTAAGCGATAAACGGCTAGATTAATCCGAATTGCGCTGTATGGGTAACCCAACTATGGGAAAGGAGTTCTTCATGAAACGATGGAGCAATACGGCTTCGATGCTGGCGCTCAGCGTTCTGGTCGCCGCACCCGTGTGGATGGGTGCGTGCTGCGCCGTATCCCGGGGACCTTCCGCGGAGGAGCTGGCCGCCATGGAAGCCGAGCGGCAGCGGGCCGTAGAGGATTCCCTCAGGGCGGTGCGCGCAGAAGAGGAAGCCAGGCTCGCTGCGGAAGAAGAGGCCCGGCGGTTGGCAGAAGAGGAAGCCAGGCTCGCCGCGGAAGAAGAGGCCCGGCGGTTGGCAGAAGAGGAAGCCAGGCTCGCCGCCGAGGCGGCAGCCCTGCATGCAGAGATGATGTCTCTGTCGACCATCTACTTCAATTACGACCGTTCCAATGTCCGGGAAGACCAGCGGCCGGCTCTGGATGAGAACGCCCAGAAGTTGCGGGAGTACCAGCCCGAAGACATGGTGGTTGTCGAGGGCCACGCTGATGAGCGGGGTACGATCGAATACAACCTGGCGCTGGGCGAACGGCGCGCCCAGGCGGTCAAGACCTACCTCGTGGATGCGGGTGTGGCGGACAGCCGCATCGAAACCGTCAGTTTCGGTGCAGAGAAGCCGGCGGTCATGGGCAGCGACGAAAGCGCGTGGTCGCAGAACCGCCGAGTGGAGCTTATGCGGAAGTAAGCCGAAAGCACCACGGGTAACGTGTCGTACAAGGGCGGCCATGCACTGGCCGCCCCTTTTTTATGCTTCCCGCAGGAACGCCTTCCAGTTTTCATAAATCATGTTGTGTATGGCCTCTTCCGGAAAAACGGGCAGGGACGTATTCCGCGCCACGTCGTTCACCTTCCACTGTCCCGCTATGACCTGCGCCGGCGTAGCCGATGGAAAATCGGAACCGAAGATCAACTTGTGCTCCACCCCGTACTCCAGGGCGGACATGAATGCCATGTAATGGCGCAGCGGGCGGTAGTGCAGCGCCGATATGTCCGCGTAGAGGTTCGGATGCTTTCGGATCAGGACTACGCATTCGTCCTCCCACGGATGTCCCATGTGGGCGATCATCATCCGCAGGTCCGGGCACGCCACCGCGATGTCCTCGAGCTGAATAGGATTGGCCCACTTGAGGGGACCCAGCCGCACGAAGGACGTGCCCTGGTGCCAGATGACGGGGATATCCAGCGTTTCCGCTTTCCTGAACAGGGGAAGATACGCCGGGTCCCGGGGGTCGAAATGCTGGTAGATCGGCGCGACTTTCAGCCCGCGCAGGCCGAGTTCGTTTACGTTGTATTCGAGCTGTTCGACGGCGTCCTCGTCATTGGGATCGACGGAACACCAGCCGATGAAACGGTCCGCGTTTTCCGCCACGAATCCCGCGACGAGCTCCTGGGGCACGTTCACCCCGCAGTATGGCGCCTTCAACCCGAACACGACCACCCTGTCGCAGTCCTCTGTCGCCTTGAGCAGCGTTTCGGGCGTAGAGTCGAAGGCGTTCTTGTACCGGTCCGCGTGGCCCGCGTAGTAAACATCGTCGGACAAGCGCATCTTGGCCTTCTTCGCCGCATAGGCGAATTCAACGAATTCATCGGACATGTGATCCGGGTACCACATCAGGTTGGTGTGGATGTCGACTAGCATGTCTCTTCTCCCCCGGGGTTCGAGTGGTCGTTTCCACGGCCTAAGCTCGCGCGGATCATGTCCGCGGCTTCTTCCAGATTGAAACAGCCGGGATCGACGGGAATCCCTGCCGCGTGGACGGCGGTCAACAGGTTGCATAGACCCGGCAGCCCGGGCCGCTCTTGCCGCCCGGACAGATCCGCCTGCCCCTGCGCGGACGCGTCGACCGCGGCCTCCCGGGCGAACAGGCGCTCCGGCGTGGTGTCCGACGCGATGCCGCCGTTCTCCATGACCATGACCCGGTCCGCCAGGCGGGAGACCAGGTCCATGTCATGGGTGATCAGGAAAAGGGTCGCGCCCCCATCCTTGCAGGTTTTGAAAATCGCCTCGACCTGTCGTACGCTTTGCGGATCGAGACCGGACGTGGGCTCGTCGAGGGCGAGGACGGATGGTTCCATGACCAGGATCCCGGCGATCGCGGCCCTGCGTTTTTCTCCGCCGCTTAGCGACAGGGGATGCCGATGCGAGAACCGTGCGGGATCGAGTCGGGCCCGTTCGAGCGCCCGGTTCACCAGATCCTGGATTTCCGAATCTTCCGTGCCTGTTTGCCTTGGACCGAAGGCCACGTCGTCGAAAACGGTTTCCTCGAACAACTGGGCTTCCGGGAACTGGAAGACCAGCCCCACCTTCTGACGCAGCTTCCGCAGGTCGGTTTCCTTGGAGGTTACGTCCCCACCCTCGACCCGAACCGTGCCCGAATCCGCTTTCAGCAGGCGGTTCATGTGCTGGATCATCGTGGACTTACCGGAACCGTTCGGTCCGGTCAGCGCGACGCACTCCCCGGGGTAAACCCGGGTGGTCACATCGCGCAACGCCGAGATCGCCAGGGAAGTTCCGGGGGAATAGGTATGGCACACCCGGTCGAATTCGATGATCGGCGGCGTGGCCGGAATCGCCCCCGCCGGCGGATCGACCGGTTTCTCAACAATCTCCGAACGGGCATCGGCCGATGGCATGGTCCCCGGCAGACGGGACGGCGGCCTGGGCATCCTGCCGGAAAGCCACTGCACCAGGGATTCGGGATGGACGGTACCGGCCGGTACCGGAAGCCCGCGTGCGCGCAAGGCGTCCGACAGCCGCTCGGACAGCGGCGCCTCGAGTCCGTGCGCCGCGAGCCGTTCCGTATCCCGGAATACTTCCTCCGGCGGCCCCTCGGCTGCGACGGCCCCATCCACCACCATCGCGATACGGTCCATCCGGACGGCTTCCTCGGGAGACTGCGTGATGAAGACCACGCTGAGCCGGTATTCATCCACGATCGACAGGAGCAGGCCGAGGATGTCCCGCCGGTCGCCGGGGTCCAGCGACGAGGTGGGCTCATCGCAAATGAGGTACCGGGGACGCATCGCGACCACGGAAGCGATAGCCACGCGTTGTTTTTCGCCGCCGGACAGCTTATGGGGCGGATAATGGCGGTACTTTGCCAGGTGGAACCGGTCGAGCGCCCACGCGACCCGCCGGTGGATCTCCCTGGAAGGCAGGCCGAGGTTTTCGAGCCCGAAAGCCACCTCACGTTCAACCGTGGTCGAGACCAGCTGGTTGTCCGGGTTCTGGAAGATCATCCCGGTTCGCTGGTGGACCTGCCACGTGTTCGACGGTTCGGCCGTATCCAGGCCATCCACCAGGACCCGGCCGGACTGGGGTACGATCAACCCGTTTAAACAGCGGGCGAGGGTGCTCTTTCCCGAGCCGTTGGGACCGATCACGGCCACGCTTTCGGATTCGCCGATTTCTAAGGACAGGCCTCGCAGCGTGGGGGCCACGTTTCCCGGCTGGACCCGGTAACTGAACGTTACGTCCTCGGCGACGATCAAGGCAGATGATCCGGTGCCACGCGGCCGGCGGCTTCCCGGACGGCCGCATACACGTCGGCGAGTGGAACGCCGCTGCTGAGCGCAGCCTGGCGGCAGTCTTCGTATTCGGGGGTATATCGCCGGGAATCCCCGTGTTCCACGACCTTGATCCGGATCGCGCCGTAGCGGGTTTCAACGACGGCTTCGCTACGGGGCAGGACGCGGCGGGAGACGGGGTAAGTTCTGAGGCCTATGGTCGTCGTTTCCCGGAAGATCAGCCCGGACAACCGCCCGGTCAATGCGGCCGGCGCAAGCACGGTGAGCAGTACGCCCGGCCGGTTTTTCTTCATGATCACCGGTGTAAGGAAGGCATCCAGCGCACCGGCTTCGAGCAGCAGGTCCACGACGTGGCCGTAGAACTGCGGATTCATGTCGTCGATCTGCGTTTCCAGGATCTGCACGGAACCCCCGCCGGCCACTTCTCCAGCCTCTTCGCCGGCCTCTTCGCCGGCCTCGCCCGTACACAGCCTGGCGACGTGCCCATCTCCCCGGTCAGCGTCGTCCCCCCCGTAGCCCATGTTCCGCAGCGTGAAACCGGCTGTGTTCATCGGTCCCGCCGACAAGGCGGTTAAAAAGGCGCATCCCGGCAGGTCTATGGGGGCGTGGTCGACGGGTTTTATTGCGGCGCCTCTCATCAGGGCGGCCTGGAGTGGCGGCGTGGATTCGATGCCCGCGGCAAAGGGCAGCGCTACGTGGTGGAGGGATTCGATTCCGAGCAGGTGGAGGGCGTTGCAGAGGAGCAGAATGCGCAGGGCCGTGCGACGTCCGCCCAGCGCTTCCATGGTCGGCGCCAGGTCCTCCGTCCCCCGCAGTCCGTTTACGTTCTTTTCCAGGTGGTCGATCACCCTCCCGATGAGAACGGCGGCCGGTGTGTCCGCTCCGCCTCCCGGCATGGCCCGGCAGGTCTCTGGCACGGACGCCTCGGCACACGACAGCGTGGTGTACGTCACCCGGTTCCCGGCGACACGCCCCTCAGTAACGTTGATCCCGCAATCCACGCCATGATGGCTCTTCATGGCTGCTTCAAGCGCGATTGGGTCCACTCCCGCGTCGATCATCGCGGCGAGCAGCATGTCCGCGGTAAGGCCGGACAACTGGTCGAAGTATCCTGCCAAAGCCATTGGACCCGCCATCCCTATTCGTGTTTCCGATTGATGAGGCCGGCCGCGTAACCGGCGTTGAACCCGCCGTCGATATTCACCACCGTAACGCCCGAAGCGCAGCTGTTCAGCATGGCCAGGAGCGCCGCCAGTCCGTTGAAACTGGCGCCATACCCGACGCTGGTCGGCACGGCGATCACCGGTCTGGAGACCATTCCGCCGACCACGCTGGGCAGGGCGCCCTCCATGCCCGCCGCGACGACGAGCACCGATGCGTTCATGATGGCCTCATGGTGGGAAAGGAGCCGGTGGATGCCGGCCACGCCGACGTCGTAGAGACACTCGACCCGATTGCCCAGTACCCGGGCCGTAACCGCGGCTTCTTCGGCCACCGGGATATCGCTCGTGCCCGCCGAGACGACCAATACCTCGCCGATGCCCAGGTCCCGCCAGGAATCCTGGACCACGATCGTCCGGGCCGCCTCGTGGTACTCCGCGCCGGGACACCGCGCCGCCACGGCGTCGTACATGGCCGGAGTCGCCCGGGTGGCGAGCAGGTCGCTCCCAGACGCGACAATGCGTTCCGCGATACCGGCCACCTGGCCGTCGGTCTTCCCCGTGCAGAAGATCACCTCGGGGAACCCGCACCGCATCGCCCTGTGGTGGTCCACCCGCGCGTAACCGAGGTCCTCGAAGGGCAAGGACCGCAGCCTGCTCGACGCCTCGTCAACCGACAGGTCGCCGGCGCGGACCTGTTGGAGCAACTGTCTGATCTGCGATTCGTTCATGGGTGTTTACAAGGTCTTCGGGGGCTGATCAATGTACGGAGTTCCGCTGTGACACTCCATCTGGTCATCCGGTGACGCCCCTGACGGATTATATGGTGAAGGCCCTACCTGGTTGTGGTTGTACGGTGGCGCCCTTGCCTGGGTTGTACGGTGGCGCCCTTGCCTGGGTTGTGCGGTGGCGCCATTGCCCCGGGCCGGCGCCTGCCGCGTCTATTCCTCAATCGTAGTTTCTCCGTCCAGCACTTCGATGCGGGCGCCAGAGGCATGGCGCTCCTGCTGCAGTCTTGCCGCCACCGCCTCCGCTTCACGCATCACGCGCAGCACGTTGCGCCCGAGGATCTTCAGGACATCCTCGTCCGAATAACCCCTCCGGATCAGTTCGGCCGTCAGCATGGGATAGGTGGACACGTCCTCCAGCCCCACCGGAACCGTGGAAATGCCGTCGTAATCCCCGCCGATACCGATGTAATCGATGCCGGCCACCTGCCGGATGTGATCGATATGGTCGGCCACCTGTGCGAGGGTGGCAGGCGGCGTGGGATTGGCCTCGTTCCAGGTGGCCATGCCTTCCGCCACCGATTCATCCGTACTGCCCGGCATCGCCGCGAGCCGCTCCCGCTCTTCGTTGCGCTTCACGCCGTGCAGGCGGGTTTCTTCCGAGATATAGGCGGGTACGAAGGTGACCATGACCACGCCGTTGTTCTCGACCAGGCGCTCCAGGACGTCGTCGGGAACATTTCGCACGTGGTTGCACTTGGCCAGGGACGAGGAATGGCTGAAGATGACGGGGGCCTCCGACACGTCCAGGGCGTCCCGCATGGTCGCCGGGGAGACGTGGGACAGGTCCACCAGCATGCCCAGGCGGTTCATCTCCCGGACCACCTCTTTTCCGAATTCCGTCAGGCCGTCAACCGCGACGGTGTCAGTAGCCGAATCGGCCCAGGGCACGTTGCGGCTGTGAGTCAGCGTCATGTATCCGACGCCCAGCCGGTGGAACATGCGGAGCGCGCCCAGGGAGGAATCGATGGAATGTCCTCCTTCAATGCCCAACATGGACGCGATCCTGCCTGCCGCGAAGGCCGCTTCCACTTCGTCCGCCGTAGCGGCCAGTTGGAACGTGTCCGGATACCGGGCGGCCATCTGGTACACGATATCGATTTCCTCCATGGTCGCGCGCACGGCTTCTTTACCCTGCATGGAAGCGGGTACGTAAACCGACCAGAACTGGGCCCCGAGCATGCCCTCGCGCAGGCGGGGAATGTCGGTGTGCAGGTCCGGCTGCGATTCGGCGATGTCAATCGACCAGACGTCCCGGTTCGCCTTCCTGCGAATCTGCCAGGGCAGGTCGTTGTGCCCGTCGATCAGCGGGACTTTCGCGTGCAGTGCCCTGGCGCGTTCGACAGGATCTTCAGGCAGGGGTTCTTCGGCCGGCGCACAGGCGGATGTCAGCGCGACGAGACACAGGCCGGTCAGCAAAAGGGCGATTGATTGCATGGTTCCTCCGGGGTGAATCCAGTATATTGTAGGTGCAACTGTGTCAGGCCGAGGATTGGATATACTCACGGAAGGTAAAGAAAGCGGTATGCGCGTACCCATCCCTCGTGTAGTCAGTCTCCACTAAAATCAACGATATTCAGGTCAGGGCAAGGGATATTTGGGTGATCCTGCCGCGCGAACTCACCCATCCGGATGGTTCGTTGCACCCCATGGCGCCTGACATGACAGCGCATTGAACCGCTGTCGAAATCTCATGTTGCCATTCCCAAGATACCGGGTTACTTTTCACTGGTCCAGGTGACCCGATACCCCCCATTCCAAGGAGTCCGCATGGCTCGATTTACCATTCTCGCGCCCGGCAATCCCGACAATCCCGGTCCCAATCAGTATATCAGGGACGAACTGGAAACGATTGGCGCCGAGCTCAGGATACGTCCCTTCAGCACACTAGAGGAAATGCTGGAAGAGGCCCGGGACGTGGACGGCTTTACCCAGGGCGGCCTGACCTATAATCGGGAAACCGTGGAGCAACTGCCCGACCGCATACGCGTCGTGGGCGCGGGCGGGATCGGCGTGGACTTCATCGACGTGGAAGCGGCCACGGAACGGGGGATCATCGTATACAACATCCAGGGCGTTTTCGAACGGGAGGTCGCCCAGCACGCCATGATGCTGCTGCTTGCGTGCGCCCGCCGGCTGATGCCCATCAACCGGTCCATGATCGAAGGCACCCCCGTCAGCCGCGGCACCATTCAACCTGTATACGAGCAAACCCTCGGCCTCGTGTCCTTCGGGAATATCGGCCGGGCCATGGCGAAGATCGCCACCGGTTTCGATCTGCGTATCACTGCCTGCGATCCCTTCGTCAGCCAGGCCGCCGCCGATCCCTGGGGCGTGACCATGGTGGACCAGGAAACGCTGTTCAAGGAATCCGACTTCGTTTCGTGCCATGTTCCCCTGACGCCCAGTACCCACCACATCATCGGGGAGCGGGATTTCCGGAACATGAAACCCTCCGCCTACTTCATCAACACGGGACGCGGCAAGGTCGTTGACGAAAAGGCGCTCATCGAGGCGTTGCAGGAAGGGCGGCTCGCCGGCGCGGGGCTGGACGTGCAGGAGCAGGAGCCCCCGGCTCCGGACAACCCGCTGCGCAAGATGGATAATGTAGTCCTCACACCCCATTACGCTTCCGCGTCGGTTCGGGGTGGGATCGAGCGCGCAAGAAAAGCAGGCCGGCAACTGGTCACCATTCTCAGTGGCCGCTGGCCCGACGACGGCCTCGTAAACCCCGCCGTGAAGAAACTCGCCGCCGAAAAATGGGGCATGCCCGCAGAGTGACCGGTTTGCCGGCGAAGGCACGGATCCTCCATGTTCTACGATACCGTGATTTTTGATGCGGCGGGTACCCTCGTCGGCCGGGATTCTCCGGATTTCTTCGAGGAGTTCTTCGTCGTCGCAGCCGGGGAGCTCGGGACCGAGGTGACGCTGAACCAGGTGAAGGCCGCGCTTTCGAAATCCATGGAGGAACCGCGGTTCCGGCTTCGCGAAGGACGCATGAGCACGCCGGAGCAGACGCGCCGGTACTTTCTGGATCTCTACGCCCACGTGTTGAACGGAGCGGGCGTCGAGGGTGACCTGGCGCAGGGGCTGCAGGCGTATTACGACCGGTTCCAGGACGGCAGGTACCTGGAGGTGTACGGGGACGTACGGCCCACGCTGGAAGTGCTGAAGGCCCGCGGCATGCGCCTCGGGGTGCTGTCGAACTGGTCGGAACACCTCGCGCTGGTCCTGGAGCGGCTCGACCTGGACCGGTACTTCTCCTTCCTCGTCGTTTCCGCCGAAGTCGGATGTGAAAAGCCCGACGAGGAGATCTTCCGCCTGGCCCTGGATCGTGCGGAAACCCCGATCGGCCGCATCCTGTATATCGGGGATTACCCGGAGGAGGACATCCTGCCCGCAGAACGCATCGGCCTGGACGCCCTCCTCATCGATCGGTACGACAAGTACGGGCGATATCGCCTGCCCACCATCAACACATTGACGGATGTCCCCGGACTGATTGGCCTGTCATGAGGGAAGCGTCCTGAACGACGGCGCACCATGAACGACGGCGCACCATGAACGACGGCGCACCATGAACAAAGATGAACCATGAACAAAGATGAACCATGAACGAAGGCGCATCCTGAGCGAAGGCGAACCATGAACGATCAGCCGATCCGTGTGGGCGTAGTAGGCGTGGGCCGCGGGAAGAGTTTCGCGCAGACCGCGTCCAGCGCCGTGGGCATGAAGCTCGTGGCGCTGTGCGACACCTGGGAGGAGCGGCTGCTGCAGTTGGCCGGGGAACTCTCCGTCGCCGCGTACACCGATTACGACGCATTCCTCGCCCACGACATGGACGCCGTCGTCCTGGCCAACTACTTCCACGAACACGCGCCGTTCGCCATCAAGGCCCTGCGGGCGGGGCGGCACGTCATGAGCGAGACGGCCTCCAACGCCACCCTGGCCGAGGGGGTGGCCCTGTGCCGGACCGTGGAGGAGACCGGCCGGATTTACATGTTGGCCGAGAACTATCCGTACACGGTCTTCAATCAGGAGATGCACCGGTTGTACGGCGAGGGGGAGATCGGCGAGGTAACCTATGCCGAGGGGGAGTACAACCACCCCATGGCCCGGGACGACAGCCTCCGCCTGTCACCGGGATTCGACCACTGGCGTGCGTGGATTCCCTCCACCTATTACTGCACCCACGCCCTGGCTCCGCTGGTATGCATCACCGATACGCGGCCGGTTGGCGTGAACGCCCTGGCCATCGCGCGGCCCGAGCGCACCCTCACGCTCAGGAGAGGAGACCCTGGGTCTGTCATCCTCTGCCGCATGGACAACGGCGCGGTGTTCCGGATCTTCGGACTCAGTATGCCGGGCCACAGCAACTGGTACCGCGTGCACGGCGAACGGGGCGCCATGGAGATCACGCGGGGACCCGGATACTTCGGACCGGGAGAGGTGCGGGTGTGGCATGAGCCGTGGCACCTGGAACCCGGCCAGAAAGCGGAACGGGTATACCGGCCGGACTGGCCCGAACACGGCGATCTCGCCCGCGAGGCGGGGCACGGGGGCGGCGACTTCTGGACCAGTTTCCACTTTGCCCGGGCCATCCGTTCGGGCGAACAGCCCTTCCTGGACGTCTACCGCGGCGTGGCCATGTCGTCGGTGGGCATCCTGGCCTGGAAAAGCGCGCTGGAAGACGGGCGCCCCTTCGAGGTGCCCGATTTCAGGGAAGAAGACGACCGGAAATCCTGGGAGAACGACCACTGGTCGCCCTGGCCCGGACATGCCGGACCGGGACAGCCGCCTCCCAGCATACTCGGCCGTCGCGACCCGGCTCCGGAACATATCCCATACGCCCGTCGCATATGGAAGGACATGGGTTACGAGGGGTAAAAAAGGCTTGCCTTTGGAAGTCCCGTTCCGTATTTTAGGACGGCTTTTGAGGGTCCGCGACCCCATCGTCTAGCCTGGCCAAGGACACCGCCCTTTCACGGCGGCAACACGGGTTCAAATCCCGTTGGGGTCATACGAAACAGACCTGAACAGACCAGATATGGGAAGGGGCTGGCGCGTACGCGCCAGCCCCTTTTTGTCGTCCGGGCGGATCGACCGCCTCAGTGTACGAAGGGTACCGTCCGGATCACCTCGATCGTTCCCAGATCGGTAAACTGCCAGACCGCCACGAAACCGGAAGCGAGATCGCCGTTTTCGTCCCAGTCCAGCGGCATGGCCGCACCTTCGTAGTTTATGGCGCCGCCTTCGGCCAGGATCTTCAGGCCATTCGCGATACTGCCCGCCTCGGCGATGATGAGTTCACCCGGCGGCCTGCCGATGATGCGCAATTTGTCGCGGATGGCCGATCCTCCCAGACTGTCTGCAGCCTGGGCCGCCAGGGCCAGGGCCACGGTCGCGTCGTAGGTCTGTTTCACATAGGGGTAGGGCGGGGGATTCCCGTGGGCGCTCCTGTAGGCGTTCTCCCAGGCCACCGCCGAGGGCGTATCCTGCGCCGCGCCGGGCGAGGTCCCGCGCATGCCGGCGAGGTGCTCCGGTCCAATCGCCCGGAGCAGGTCCAGGCTGCGGCCGGTCGGCCCGAAGATGAATTGCTTGAACAGCCCCCTGTCCAGGGCCTCCCGCACGATGGCTTCCTGCTGGGGCTGGAAGGCGAGGACAACCAGCGCCTGCGCCTGGAATTCCTCTACGAGCGTGATCCCCTTGGCTTCATTCAATGCATCCGTAAAGGAGGTTTCGGCGGGATCGAGGGCGACCCTGTTCAGCTTGCCGTTCCAGGTACCTTCGAAGGCGTCCGCCAGGCCCCGGCCCCAGACGTCGTCGCGATAGACCATGCCCACGTTGCCTATACCCTGTTCGAGGGTGATCCGCGCGAGCACCGGTCCCTGGTCATGGTCGGACAGGGTCGTGCGGAACAGGAAGTCGTTGTCCATCGCGTTCGTGAGCGAGGGAGAAGAAGAGGCGGGCGAGATTACGGGAATGCCGGCATCCGCGGTCACTTCCTCCACAATGGCAAGCGTCGAAGAACTCGCCCAGGCACCCACGATCGCGTGGACTTCCTCCTTCTCGACCAGGTCCATCGCCTCGGACACCGCAGTGTCCCTGTTGAGCTCCGTATCGGCCACCACGCCCACGACCGGCTCTCCATGCACACCCACCTGGTTGATATGCTCAATCGCCATTTCGAATCCCCGCCGCATGGGGATGCCGTGTTCCGATCCGCCTGCGGTCATATCGATCAAAAGTCCGATCTTGAGCGCGGGCCGTTCGACCGGCTCCGGCTCCGGCTCCGGCTCCGGCGCAACCGGATCCTTTTTGCCGCAGGCCAGCAGTACCGTGAGCACCAGGCCGATCGCCAGCCATGATCCAGTTGAGAAGAACGTTCCTCGCATTCTACGCATCTTCATGCCTCCTGCTCGATACAGCCTGACCCATCAGTATGTCCGAATGCGGGTTGCGGATTGTTACAGAGTAGATATACAGCGTACCGTCTGTCCTGTCATCTGTTTTCTTATCTGCCGTTCAGACAACAACTTGGGCAGGCGCAGTCCAGCCGCTGAATTACCTTGCCGATTCGCTGTCCGGCGCATACATTGAACGCCATGCCCGACCATGACGCCGTTTCCCCGAAACCGGCCGAAAACGAAGTTCCGCCTTCCCGGGTACTGCGCCACGTCTGGGCCATCGCCTGGCCCGTCGTCGTCGCTTCGCTCATCGACGCCACCGAAGGTCTCGTCGACATATACCTCGTGGGATTCATCGGTCCCGCGGCGATCTCCGCCATCGGCATGAGCCGGCAGATCGTGTTTATCGTCATGGTCATGGCCATTTCGATCACCGGGGGAACGAGGACGCTGGTGGCCCAGTACTACGGGGCGGGCAGGCACGGCGACGTAAGCCGGACCGGCCAGCAGGCGATCCTGATGGGTATATACCTGGCCCTGGGTCTCGCGGCCGTCAGCATCGTGCTCACCCGGCCCGCGCTGGTCCTCCTCGGCGCTCCGGAAGAGGTGCTTGCCCACGGCATCCTTTTCCTGAGACTCTATTTCGCCGGCATGATCTTCATGATCCTCAACTACGTGATGAGCGCCATCTTCGGAGGCGTCGGCGACACCCGCACCCCGCTGAAGATCTCCGTCATCGTCATAATCGTCAAATGCGCGACGTCCTACGCGCTAATCTTCGGAACCTGGGGAATGCCCGCAATGGGCGTGGCCGGCGCGGCCGTGGGCATGATCATCTCCCGGCTGGCGGGATGCGTCATCGGGATGGCGATCCTGATCCGGGGCCGCGGACAGGTACGTCTCTCGAGGAAATGGCGCTTGAAACCGGACTGGGGCATCATGTCCCGCATGCTCGACATCGGTCTTCCATCGGGCGCGTCGGGGTTCTTCAGAAACGGGGCCCGTGTGCTCCTGTACCGGGTGATATCTGGGGTGAACCGGCCCACGGCGGCCATCGCGGCCCTGACTATGGGTTTTCAGATCCGCCTCTTCGCGATCATGCCCGCCCTGGCCTTCTCTGTCGCGGCGACCTCCCTGGTCGGGCAAAGGCTCGGCGGACGCCAGATCCGGTCGGCCGAGCAATATGGCGGGCAGACGATCCTGCTCTGCATGGTCATGATCGGGGCCGGTTCGGCCTTGATCTGGATATTCGCCCATGCGATCGCAGCCGTATTCACGACGGACGAGATGGTCCTTAGCATCAGCTCCGTCATGCTGCGTTTCTTTGCTATCGCCCAGGTATTCTCCGCACTGTCCATCGTGGCCAGCGGCGTGCTGGCCGGCGGCGGCGAGACCCGGCCGTCCCTGTACTACACGCTGTTCTCGCAGTGGGGCATCATGCTCGTGTTTTCCTACGTCCTCGCCTTTCCCCTCGGGCTGGACGTGACGGGCATATGGATCGCCTGGCTCGCGGCGGCGGTATTGCAGGGCCTGCTTACACTCAAGCGCTTCTTCAAGGGAACCTGGAAAAGGGCGGTAGTCTGACGGTGAAGCGGTGTTCCGGGGCGAACGGGACGCCTGAGGTCAGGCGCATTCTCGCAACAGCCGAATACCGTCCGCGACACCGTCCGGATGCTTGAATACGGCCGTGGCGGCCACCAGGATGTTTACGCCGGCCGACACGGCGTCGGGCGCTGTATCGGCGTTCACGCCGCCGTCCACCTCCAGGTCGCATTCGAGTCCCCGGTCCGATATGGTCCCTCGGACCTGCCGGATCTTCGGCAGTACGGAATCGATGAACCGTTGCCCCGAGAACCCCGGGTTGACGGACATGACAAGGACGAGATCGAGTTCGTCGATGATCTCGTCGAGGACGTGTGCGGGCGTGGCCGGATTCAGGGCGACCCCGGCCTGAATGCCCCGTTCCCTGACGGACTGCACCACCCTGTGGAGGTGGGGGGTGTTCTCCTGGTGCACGATAATCACGTCCGCCCCGGCGTCCATGAACACTCCGACGTACCGGTCCGGTTCCTCGATCATCAGGTGGGCTTCGAGCGGCAGGTCCGTGAGGGAGTCGATTGCCTCGACGATGAAGGGCCCCATGGAGATATTCGGCACGAACCGGCCATCCATGACGTCGATATGTATCCGGTCTGCGCCGGCGCGTTCCACCGCACGGACCTCCTCGGCCAGCCGGGTGAAATCCGCCGACAGGATGGATGGCGAGATCTGGATCACGGTCCTCCCCCGTTCCGCTTCTGTTCCACGTGTCCTCCGAACTGGTGGCGCAGGGCCGAAAGCACCCGCGCCGCGTAGGAATCGTCCTGACGCGACTGGAACCTGGTGAACAGCGAGGCCGTGAGCACGTGGGCGGGCACGTCTTCTTCGATGGCCGTCTGCACGGTCCACCTGCCCTCCCCGGAGTCCTGCACGTATCCGGAATAGGCCGACAGGTCCCGGTCCTCCCGCAGGGAAATCTCAAGAAGATCCAGTAGCCAGGAACTGACCACGCTCCCGTGCCGCCATACTTCGGCTATGTCGTGCAGGTCCAGGTCGTACCGATGGCGCGGGTCCACGCGGTCTGACCCGGATTCCCGGAGGATTTCAAGGCCCTCGGCAAAGGCCTGCATCATGCCGTATTCGATCCCGTTATGGATCATCTTGACGAAGTGCCCCGCGCCCGCCGGTCCCACGTGTACATAGCCCTTCCGGGCGTTTGAGCCGGGACCGGGGGCCAGCGTCCGGAAAAGCGGGTCCAGGCGTTCGACGATCCCCGCGGGACCTCCGATGGTCATGCAATAGCCTCTCTCAAGGCCCCAGACGCCACCGCTGGTACCCACGTCGACGTAGTGCAGCTTGCGGGCGGACAGTTTCTCGGCGCGGGCGACGTCGTCCTTGAAATAGGTGTTTCCTCCGTCGATGACGGTATCGCCCGGAAACAGTGCTTCGGCCAGTTCGTCAATGGTCCGTTCCGTGACGTCGCCGGCCGGCACCATGATCCAGACCGCGCGGGGCGCGTGGAGACCGGCCACGAGATCGCGCAGCGTGGATGCGCCGGTAGCGCCTTCTTGTTCCGCCCGGCCGACCGCTGCGCTGTCCCGGTCGTACGCGACGACTTCGTGGCCGCCGCGCAGCAACCGCCGCGTCATGTTGCCGCCCATCCGGCCGAGTCCGACCATGCCCAACTGCATGCGCGCCTCCCCTGGTCTCCGACGATATAAACTCAGCAGGCGATCAGGCCGGCTGCAGACGCTTTTGTTCTATGGCTTCCATCAGTTTCACGAAGGGGTCCACGAATTTCATCACCCCTTCTTCCACAAGCTGGTCGGATACCCGTTCCATCGAGATTCCGGCTTTCTCCACATTGGCCAGAACCGATCCGGCTTCGTCGATGTGGGCTTCAAGGGTGTCGGACAGGCGCCCGTGATCGCGGAAGGCGCCCAGGGTTTCATCGGGCAGCGTATTGATGGTGTCTTTTCCAATCAATTCTTCGACGTACAGCACGTCCCGGTAGTCAGGGTTCTTGGTACTCGTGCTGGCCCACAGCAGCCTTTGCGGCCTGGCGCCTTTTTCGGCCAGCGCGTTCCAGCGCGGCGTCGCGTACAGCGCCTTGTACAGTTGGTAGGTCGTCTTGCCGTTGGCGATGGCCGTCTTGCCGATCAGGCCCCGGATCATGGCACGTACCTCCGGATCGTCGGCCTGCGCTTCCCGTTCGGCCAGCAATGCGTCGACGAGCGTATCGATCCGGCTGATGAAGAAACTGGCCACGCTCGCCGTGCCGCCGATCGCTCTCCCCGCGGCAAGGCGGTCCTCGAGCCCGCCGATGTAGGCTTCGGCCACGGTCTCGTACACGGCCCTGGAGAACAGCAGCGTTACGTTGATATTCAATCCCTCGCCGATCAACCGACGAACGGCCGGTATGCCCGCCCGGGTCGCCGGTACTTTGATCATGACGTTCCCGCGGTCCACTTCCTCCCACAGCCGTCGGGCTTCGGCGACTGTTCCCGCAGTGTCATCAGCGAGTTCCGGGGATACCTCCAGACTCACGTAACCGTCGGCGCCTTCGGTGGCGTCATACACGGCGGACAGCCGGTCGGCGGCCTGCCGTATATCCGCAACCGCAAGTGCCTCGTAGATTTCCACGGCGTTGCGTCCCTGCGCCGCCATCAGCCCGATGTCGTCGTCGTAATCCGTACTCCCCATGATGGCTTTCTCGAAAATAGCCGGATTCGAGGTCATGCCCTTCAGCCCGTCCTCCTCGATCAGTCTGCTCAACCGGCCCGATGCGATCAGGTCGCGGCTGATGTTGTCCAGCCAGAAGCTCTGGCCGTGCCGTGCGAGTTGGACGAGAGGATTAGCCATGGCGGTTTCCTTTGTGCGCCGCGCAGCGGCGTGAACGCGTGGTCCGTGCCGGCGCCAGGACGCCCGGTTCGGGCCGGCCGGCGTACGGATCGTGTCCGTGGTTCAGGGTAACAGGACGATTTTTCCGTATGCGCCCGGTTCCATCACGGCGACATGGGACTGCGCCGCTTCGGCCAGCGGCAACGCCTTGCCGACCACCGGGTTGAGGGTTCCGTTTTCCAGCCCGGCGTACAACCCGGCGTGGATCGCGGCCAGGTCTTCCTCCGGGGCCAGCAGCAGGACCATGCCCAGGATACTGGCGTCGCGTGCCATGGCGTCCCGGGGGTTGATCTCGATCACGCCCCGGTTTCCGATGACGACGACTCTGCCGCCGAAGGCCAGCATGTTCAGGTCCCTGTCCAGATTGACGTTCGCCAGCATTTCCATGATCACGTCGACGCCCCGGCCGCCGGTGAGATTCATGATCTGATCCGTGTAGTCGGCTTCATGATGATCGACCACGTGATGGGCGCCCTGTTCCGATACCAGGGCCGCGCCACGTTCGGAACCGGCCGTCCCGATGACCGTCATGCCGGCCGCCCGCGCGAGCTGTACGGCCGCGATGCCGACTCCGCCACTGGCGCCGTGAACGAGTACGGTTTCTCCGGCCCGGCCCGACGCCCGCTGAAAAAGGCCGCGCCAGGCCGTCGCGTACGGCACGTAAACCCCCGCGCCTTGGGCGAATGACACGTTCTCCGGCAGCGGATGGACCTGGTTCGCGGAACAAAGGGCCTGGGATGCGTAGGTACCGGTGAGCGTGCCGGCCAGGTACACCCGGTCGCCCACGGAGACGTGGGCAGTATCGTCACCGACCGCGGCCACGGTGCCGGCACCGTCCATGCCCGGCGTGAACGGCAGGTCGGGTTTCATGGCGTAAGTGCCCGCGCGGATATAGGTGTCCACCGGATTCACGCCGGCGGCCCGCAGGTCCACCAGGATCTGCCCGTGGCCGGCCTGGAGGTCCGGGCAGGATTCGAGGTTCATAACGCCTGGTTCGCCAAACTCGTGAATACGAATCGCTTCCATGTTACGTCTCCTCAATTCGGTGTCAGCCGCAGAGTTCTTCCATTACTTCGTAGAGCATCCTCGGGCCCCGTTCCATGTTCTCCACGGAGATGCGTTCGTCGTTGCCGTGGATACGTCGAAGTTCTTCGTCGACCAGCAGAAAAGGCATGAAGCCGTAGCAGTGTATACCCAGCTCTCGGAAGTAGTGGCTGTCCGTAAAACCCGAGAGAATGTTCGGTACGACCTCCGCGCGCTCATGGTGCCGGGATACGACGTCGCGCACCGCGTCGACCAGGTGCGAATCGAAGGGTGAGGACGTGTTCCCGAAGTTCAGTATGGTCTCCATTTCGATCCCGTCGTCGCCGACCACGTTTTTCAAGTCCCGGACGAAGTCTCCGGGATCTTCACCCGGAAGCAGCCTGCAGTCCAGTTCGGCCGTCGCCGCCTGGGGTATGATATTGATTTTGTCGCTGCCCTGCAACATGGTTATCGAGATGGTATTGCGGAGAATCGCCGCGTAATGCTGGTTACGGATCAGGTCCGACAGGAACCGGCCGTCCCGGACGGACTCCCTGATATTCGCGAATCGTTCGCGGTAACCGTCTTTCTGCAGGTGCGCGATGCCTTTGAAGTACCGCTCGGCCGCGTCCGTCACCTTGATGGGCGGCGTGTAGGCCATGATGGCGTTCAGGGCGCGTATGAGCCGGTTAACGGCGGAATGGGGTTTCGGGCGGGAACCGTGGCCTGGTTCGCCGCGGGCGACCAGGCGGATCCAGAAAGGCGATTTCTCGGTGATGTCGATGGAATAGACGGCCCTGCCATTTTCGAGCCGGCCCTTGCCGCTTTCATTGATCAGAAACTCCGCGTCCGAGACGAGTTCCGGCCGGTTCCGGGTGATCCAGCGGGCGCCGGCCGCTCCGCCGGCCTCCTCGTCGGCGGTGACGAGAAATACGACGTCCCGTTTCAGGGGAAAACGGTTCCTGTGCAGCGCGAGAAACACCACCAGTTCGGCGATGCCCAGGTTCTTCATGTCCAGCGCGCCCCGTCCCCAGATGTATCCGTCCCTGACCAACCCGGCGAAGGGGTCGACCGACCAGTACGCACGATCGGCGGGAACCACGTCGCTGTGACTCAGCAACACGACGGCCCGCTTCGAATCGTCCCCTCTCAGTCTCGCGTAGAGGTTGGACCGGCCCGGAGCGGATTGGTGGACCTGGCAGTCGATGCCTTCTTCGGTAAGGACACGGTCCAGGAAGGCGGTCGCGCGGTCCTCGTTGCCCGGAGGATTCGTCGTGTCGATCCGCAGGTACTCGCTAAGCAGTTGTACGGCTTCCCGCCCCATCGCGTTCCAGTCCAAAGTCCTAGCCGCTCCCTTCAGTTTGCACCGCCTGCCTGATCACGGCAATGGCGGCGAGATCGCCCACTTCGTCTCCCAGTCCGGCGGGCTCGACGCGCACCGTGTCGTAGACCCGCTCCCAGGTTTCGCGCCGAAGGTATTCGCGAATGGGTTCCAGGAGCAGATCCCCGGCTTTGACCAGGATGGTGCCGACTACAATGATTTCCGGGTTCAGCATATTCACGATGTTCCCCAGTCCGGCGGCCATGTACCGTGCCGTCTCATCCACGATTTCCCGGGCGCACGGGTCGTTTTTCCTGGCCGCGTCCATGACGGTTTCCGCCGTAATGCGGTCCGGGTCGCCGCCTGCGAGTGCGATCAGGAGCGAGTCCGGCGCCGCTTGCGCCTTCTCCCGGGCCCGCCTGGCGATCGATGGTCCCGAACACAGGGACTCGAGGCAACCGCGCTTTCCGCAACCGCAGGCCGGACCGTTCTCGACGATGGTCATGTGCCCCACTTCGCCGGCCGTGTCGTTCGGACCGCGGTAGAGCCTGCCGTCGAGTATGATGCCGCCGCCGATGCCGGTGCTCATGGTCATGTATACCATGTGGCGGAAGCCCCGGCCTGCCCCGAAGGACCACTCCGCCAGGGCGCCGGCGTTGGCGTCGTTTTCGACGTAAGCCGGCAGCGACAGCGCATCTTCGAGCCACGCTTTAAGCGGTACCTCGTCCCAGCCCGGGAGATTGGGCGGCGCGTAGACCACGCCGGTTTCCGTGTCCAGGGGGCCGCCGCAACTAACGCCGACACCGGCCAGGTCCGACGAAGAGAGGCAGGCGCGCGCCATGGCTTCGCGGGACATCTCCACCAGCGTCGCCACCACGGCTTCCGGTCCCCGCTCGGCTTCCGTCGGCCGCCGGACTTTGTGCAGGATGTTCCCGTTCCGGTCGGCGATTACCACGGCCAGCTTGGTTCCGCCGACGTCGTGGCCCAGAAGGTAAGGGGCGTTCCGGTCTGGCTGGGACATGGTCGCGGGTCTGGGAATGGATCCGGCAGTTAAAAAAACCGCCTTCCGGCTTTGCAGGAAAGCATGCAGTAATTATAGTGCGCGGGCGTCTTATGTCAACTGCTTTCAGTCGGTTGTCACGCGTGCTTTCAATCGGTTGTCACGCGTGCTTTCAATCGGTTGTCACGCGGTTCGGCGCAGTCAAAAACAGATTGACAGCAACGGTCCGAACCGGGCATTTTGCAGGAGTCTGCAGGCCGCCGGCCAACACGTGCGGCCTCGACCTCGACGCACGGATCCGCGGCCGTTAGACGGTCCGCTCAGGAATGGGAGGAAGACGGTTATGCTGTTTGATACGAAGATACTGTGGATGTGGCTGCACGTACTGGGCGTTGTACTCTGGGCGGGCGGTTTCTTCTACGTCCTCGTCGCGCTCACCCCGGCGCTCCGGTCGGGCAGGGCATCGGAGGAGCGCGTGGAGATCATGCGCAGGACCGGCGCCATATTCCGGCGCGTTTCCTGGACGGCGATCATCATCCTGGTCGTGAGCGGTTCGTTCAGCCTGTACAACCGGATCATGGATGGGTTGGCCGCCCGGGCGATGTCGTCCCATCCGGAGCTATATCCACTGCTTCCCCCGGGCTACGAAGCGCTGATGACCGTCAAGCTCCTGATCGTCATCGCGCTAATCGTGCACCACGCGGTCAGGCTGCTGGAACCCCGGGTCCTCGATGACGGCAGTATCGGTTTCAAGTCCAGGGCGTCGGGTATCGTGGGCGCCGTGCTTTTCGCTGCGGCGGTACTGCTGGGCCTGATCCTGCTGACCATGAACGTCTCTGTCTGAGTTCGCGAACGACAGCCCCGGGCATGCCGCGGGACGGAGAACGGGCCGGACGCCGCTTCCATCTTAAGGGCTTCGGCGCTGCAGTTCACCGTTGAAGCGGCCATCCATCAGGCCGGGGAGGCCTGTCCATGAAGGACTTCATCGCCCTGACCAAGCCCGGCCTGGTCATCATGCTGGTTCTGACCACCTGCGTCGGGTTCTACCTGGGTTCCGACGGACCGGTGGACTGGCTGCTACTGCTGCATACGCTGGCCGGAACCGCCCTGGCGGCCGGGGGCACGCTCGCCCTGAACCAGTTCTTGGAAAGAGACCGGGACGCGCTGATGCGTCGAACCCGGTCGCGTCCGCTCCCCGCGGGGAAGTTGCGGCCCGCGCAGGCCCTCGGGTTCGGCGTGGCCATCACGGCCGCGGGCCTGCTGTACCTGGCGCTGGTGGTCAACCTGCTGAGCTGCTCGGTCACCGCGGCGATTACCGCCACCTACCTTTTTCTATACACGCCGCTCAAACACCGCACGACGCTGTCGACCGTATTCGGCGCGGTCCCGGGCGCGTTGCCCCCGGTGACGGGATGGGCTGCGGCCCGGAACGACCTGGGGCTGGAGGCCGGCGTCCTCTTCGCCATCCTCTTCCTCTGGCAGATGCCCCACGCCCTCGCGCTGGCCTGGCTCTTCCGCGAAGACTACGCCCGCGCAGGATTTCAACTGTTGCCCGCCGTCGATCCCGAAGGCCGGTTCACGAGCGTGCAGATCCTGATCAACTGCCTGGCACTGACCGCTTTCAGCCTGGTCCCGACCATACTCGGCATCGCCGGTGTCCTGTATTTCTACGTCGCGCTCGCCGCCGGACTGGGACTGCTCGCTTTCGCCATTCACCTGACCGTGACCCGGACCCTGGCTTCGGCCCGGACCCTGTTCTTCGCGTCCCTGGTGTTCCTGCTCGTCCAGTTCTCGGTGATGGCCTATGACAAGGTATAAAGCATGCTGGAGATCTCCGACCTCCCCCTGGTGAACGCCTGCCTGAACACAGTCAGCGCATCTTTTCTGGTCGCGGGCTATATCAACATCAGGAAACGCAGAATCTCCGCACACAGAGCGTGCATGCTGGGTGCGGTCGCGTCGTCGATCCTGTTCCTCACGACCTATCTGATTTACCACTTCTATCACGGAAGCACGCCCTTCACCGGCGAAGGTTGGACGCGTTACGTGTATTTCACCATCCTGATCAGCCATACGATCCTGGCGACGGCCATCGTGCCCATGGTCGTGCTGACGCTGCGGCACGCGCTGACGGGCCGTTTCGAGCGTCACGCGCCACTGGCGAGGTGGACCCTGCCGATCTGGCTTTACGTGTCAGTCACCGGTGTGCTGGTCTACCTGATGCTGTACCACTGGCAGGGATAAGCAAAATGGCCGCGATGAACATTACAATCCGGAAGATGACGCTGGCCTCGCTCATGATCGCGCTCATGACGCTGGCGACGCTGATCATACGGATCCCCAATCCGGCTACGCAGGGATACATCAATCTGGGCGACGCCATGCTCATGACCATCGCCCTCCTCTTCGGCTGGCGAATCGGCGGCCTCGCGGGCGGTGTCGGTTCCGCCCTGGCCGACGCGCTGGGCGGCTACTTCATCTGGGCGCCGTGGACGCTCGTCATCAAGGGGATCGAAGGGATCCTGGTCGGAACGATCGCGGCATGGGGCGGACGGAGCACCGGGAACGGGACCGCTCCCAGCCGCCGGATCGCAGCCTTCGCCGCGATGGTCGCGGGCGGCGCATGGATGGTATTCGGGTACTACATGGCCGGATCGGTACTGTTCGGAGGCGTCGCCGCGCTGACGGAGATTCCGGGGAACCTGACGCAGGCCGGGGTGGCGGTGGTGGTGGCCTTTCCCCTGTCCGTCCTATTGAGAAACGCCTTGAAACGGAGCGATTATGGACCTCTCGCACCTCGATGAAAAAGGACGCGTCCGCATGGTGGACGTAACGGAGAAACCGGTAACGGAAAGGCGTGCGGTGGCCTACGGAGAAGTAAGGGCCGCAACCGACACCATCCGGAAGATCTCCGCCGACGAAATGGGCAAGGGCGACGTGCTGACCACCGCGAAGATCGCGGGCATCTCGGCGGCCAAGCGGACGGGCGACCTCATTCCTATGTGCCATCCCATCCCGCTGGACCACGTGGAGATCGACATTTCCCTGGACGAGTACGCGGCCAGGATCGGCATCCTGGCCACGGCGTTGTCATCGGGGAAGACCGGGGTGGAAATGGAAGCCCTGACGGCCGTCTCCGTGGCCGCCCTGACCATCTACGACATGTGCAAGGCCGTGGACCGGACCATGGAGATCGCTACCATCCTGCTGGTGGAAAAGGAAGGCGGCCGTTCCGGAAGGTTTATTCGGCCGGGGTGGGAGGACCAATGAGCGATCGACCGAAAATCGGGTGTTTCAATAAAAGAGGCCTGGTTTTTGTCACATCAAGGTTAAGACTGTCAGGCAAAGTAGGGGTAGGATTCAGATAGGTCTGAACTAAGTGACGAAGGGAGTGAAAATGAAATGTCCTAAGTGTGGCCACAGGGAGACCAGATTCAGAACTATTGCCAGAGAGTATGACGGCCATGTAGTGGTGAGGATGCGTCGATGCAATAAGTGCCCCTATGAATGGAAAACCTGGGAGACGATGAAGGATCCTAGTCTGAAAACTCCCGATGATTTGAAGGAAATTTCTAGCTGGGCACGAAAATGGTAGATCGTCCGGCAGAGCCCCGCGGGTATCAATATCGATCTTACGCGAAGTAGGACCGGGAAATTACAGGTTCATAAATCACAACCGTAGACTGATAGGACGTGGAATGGCACTGTTGATCATTATACTAACTTCTGTCGTGGTCCAGGCCGGATGCACAACCGAAGAAGACCGAACTCAGGAACGTGGCCGAGATCGCACCGCCTTGCCGATGACGATTGAGCAAGTGGCCGCCTTACCAAGCCTCGATCAGGTTCACCACTGGCTGAAAACCGCCCATGAGATAGGTGACCGCAGATTGGAGCAGAATAGTAATCTAGTCAATGCGTTGGATCTCCCCCCATACCAACTCGCCCGTCCAGATTCATTTGAGTTGGACGCCCGTGCCTATGATATAAAAAATGGAGCCATGGAGGGGATCGGGTTCGTCCGTAGCGCGCTAGATAAGGCCGCGGTCGTGCTGGACGACGTCCCTGGTGAAACTGGTCAAGTGCAGAACTTCATCGGGCAAGCCCACGTCCGTTTACAAGCCGCCTACGGCGAATACGCCCAATCGTTGGACCTCATCGAGCAGGCCCGGGCCGCGTTGGGTGCAGGTAACTCCACCATCGCTATCCGCGTCCGCCCGGAGGCTGTCGCCCGAGCGGAAGCTGGCAATCTTGCGTACGGCCGGGCGCTGGACTTGATTAAGCAGGCCCGCCGTCGCCTTGACAGGTAGGAGAGGCGCGCACCATGACGCTCATCATCGTCCTTTTGCTCGCCGCGATACTCATTACATTGCTTGGAATTTGGGGAAAAATACCCGGCTGCCTTCTCGGTATACTTGGATTCATCATCTACGTGTTGTTGATAGCACATACAGCGGAGTACATCGGAGGGTTTTGGGCATTAATGATCTGGCTTGGATTACCAGTCGTCGCTCTTCTGGTGTTTGCAATCTATGAGACATCACAGGGACGAATGGATAAGTGGGGCAATCCCAAGTAGGCGCGCACCTTGCAGAAAAGGATACCGATGTTGAGGGTGCATACATGTAAATCATAACAGTGGAGAATGAACTTGGTGGTTGGAAATTCGAAGTGGAGAAACCTGTAATCCCGATACTTATCGAGTAACTGAAACCCCTTAACCAGATGAATTATGCAGGTTAACATTTCCTTTTCTGGTTTAAATCGGGATGAATCCCATGGAAGCCTGACCATTGTTTTCGATATCGTGAGTCTAATCCATTCAACATTCGAATCCTTATCGGAGTCCGACATTGAAGCGGATACGGTCTATGGACAAACCGTGAGTGAGATATTACACTGGTGAGATACGGAAGCTCACTTACTCCGAGTAAGAGAAAGTGTGCTCGGTAAGAAAGAAAAAGAGTTATCCCATGAATATCAGGAAGATCATACACAATAGTGAATGGACAAAGGTCCCTGGTTGGGATAATGCCAAACAGGAATATGTCGAGCTTGATTGTGAACGGTGGATACGTGAAAACAGAATAAGAGAGGCAGGTCACGAAAACGGAAAGCAGGAATTCCCTCCATCAGAAGCTGTTCAACCTGATGAAATGTACACGAAGATATTGGCTTGGGTTAATAACAGAGGTAGAGCCTGTCACGCTGCAGTAAGTGATTACCTCAATCTACAACGCCACGCTTTAACTCTCGAAGCACAAGAGGGAACTGCGCCTCTTCGCCATCAGGTTGAGGGAATCAGAAATCAGGGAATAGTAGAGCTACGAGACCAAAGCAAGGAGGATAATAACCACCTTGCACACCTGGGACATGAAGCGAAAGTAGCGACTGGTGGACTTGAGGAATTCAAGAAAACATCGAGCCTGGATAGAATCGCAGAATACGATCAGCGGGGTACTTGGTATTGGTGGTTAGTTGGGGTAATTGTTATCGAAGCGTTAGCAAATGCCATGATGCTAGCGGATGTCAACGAATATGGACTCCTAGGCGCTGTGTCAGTCATGACTGCAATCGGTGTTGTAAATACTTGTGTGTTGGGAAGTGTGATTGGAGAAGGTTGGCGACAGAAAAACTCGGTTAAGACATGGCCAAGAACTGCCGGTTGGGCAATGGTTGTAATTGGAACGTGGATGATGTTTGGGTGGAACCTGCTAGTAGGACATTTTCGAGACAGTATGCGTTCGGTTGTAACAAAAGCAGCAAGCGGGGAGAGTACCCTTACCGATCTAATGGCTGACGATACTATCGAAAGGTTTTTGGTCAACCCATTGGGACTTGAAGGTATGTTATCGTGGGTCCTGGCATTTATAGGTATTGGGTGTTGTATTTTTAGTGCCACAAAGTGGTTGAAACGTGACGACGTATATCCCGGATATGGAACTGTCCATCGTGCTGCTACTGATCGCAGTATAGAATACAGGCATGAAGTGACTTCAAGAAATTCAAACTTGAAGAGTGTTTACGAACGATACTTAGCCAGAATCCGAGATCTCAGGCAGCAAACCGAAAACAAGAAAAGTAATCATACGCTGTTTTCTGACAGGGCAAATGAAATCGTAAGACAATTCCCAATGCAACTTCGCAGATACCAGGACGATCTAGAGTTTATAATCGCGGCCTATCGGTCAACAAACGAGAAAGCTAGAACCACACCAAGTCCAGTGTTCTTTGAGAAAAACATGGCTATTGATCAAGAAATGCTTGCAACACCACCGTGGAAAGACGTCCCCCCCACAGACTACGAAGAAGATTGGGAGCAGTTCCATAAGGCTGAGGTGGAAGTTCAGAGAGAATACCTGAGAGCGCAGAAAAGTTACCCTACCTTAAGCGAACTAATGAAAAAAGTCGACACAAATGAGGGGTTAACAAAGTGACTCAAAAAACACGAATAGAACGGAATCGTATTGCGAAGCAAAGGGCTGTTTTATTTGGAGTTAGTGCGGTAGTCTTATTCGTAGCGTTGATGGGCGGACTATGGATCACGCGAGGTGTGGAGTTAGATAGTCAGGGATGTCCAAAGGAGCACGGTCCCATTAGAGAAGTAGTGCTGATCATTGATACATCGGATCCGTTGACCGAGAAACACAGGGCAGAACTCGAGCGGATCATGCGTGAGATGACTGAGCCAGGTGCAAGTGGCCGTCACAATAGACTCGCAGTGAAGGAAGGTGAGAGGTTAAATATCTACCGATTGGGTAGCACCGAAGATCCTACAACACCAATCGCAGAGATCTGTAATCCTGGTGGTAATCCCCAGGAACGAGGTTTTCTCGATGACCTTACAACAGGCAAATTAATCTCAAATTGGAGATGGGAGCAATTCGTAAAGGTGACGCAAGAATTGTTTCCCGATGAAGAAAGCGCAGCACACCCTACGTCGCCGATACTTGAGACAATCGCGGTCACTACCGCGCGACACGCGCCTAGTAGCAGAGCCAAAGACGATGTTGAACCAACACACTTAATCGTTATATCTGATCTTTTACAGCATACCGACAAGTTGTCACAATACGGTACTTATCCTGCGCCTAACACGTTACGCGGTGAACTATCGACAGATCTATCCAACGTTGTGGTTAGCTTTTTTCGTTTGGAACGAGACAAGTACAGGGAATTCCAAACTCCTGAGCATTATTACTGGTGGACAGACTGGGTAGTGGCAATGGGAGGTAAGGTCGTATGGCAACAAGCGTTGTAAAAGAAATACTAGGTGTTTTTAGGTCTCAGAATTCGTTTGTTTGGGCGTTTTCGATTGGCCTAGTACTGATTATGCCTGACAAAGCTGATTGGTCAAGAACAGCCGATCTGGGGAGGGTTTATTGCTTCTGCACTTGGAATAGGTGTCATGGGGTTTTACCTGCGTGAGCAAAAGGCAATCCGTCCCGAGAGTGAGCAGCAACGTTTGGGGGACGAGATTTACTACATCGGACTTCTATACACACTTACTTCTTTATGTGCGGCATTGGTGATCTTGTTTCTCATGGATTCTGACACAAAATTACTAGAGGATCGTACCGACGAAATGATCGGCAGCTTTGGAATCGCACTTCTAACCACCATGGCTGGGATAGTGATGCGCATGACTCTTCAACGCCACGGTGACGAAGAACATGATACTGTGATTAGGATCTCTTCAGATATGAAAGGCGTTAATGTAGACTTGGAGCGCTATGCCTATGACTTGCGTAGACAGCTTCAAAATTCGACCAATGCGTTCGCTTCCCATACAAATTCTACAATAATGCAAGCAAAGACCATCCATAGTCACATGGATGAAATGATAACGACATTTCATGAAGGGCTTGAACAGAAGGCAAAGTCCGAACTTGAGAGTCTAAACACAATCTATCGGGCAGTTGGAGAGAAAAAGGAGGAAGATGAAAAGATAGCATCCGCACAACGGTTAGGAATACAAAACGTGCTTGAAAAGCTTGAGACGCAGGTATCGGTTTTAGACGAGAGCATTGAGCAGATTCGGATTAACAGTGACGAAACGGCAAAAAACCTGGAGACCATTGCGGCACAGGCGCAAGCAAGTGCTGACGTGTTTGCGAAAAGCGAGCAGACTGTTGCAGAGAGCCTGAATGTGTTAGTGGAAGCTAAGGATGCAGAAAACGCATACAGAGTGGCTCAAACGCATCATTCGAACGAGTTAATCAAGATGATCACGAAACAGACCCAAGGGTGGGCTGATTTACGGTTGCAAGCAAGTGAGGCCTTTGAGGAGATGAAACAGACCAATAATACACTCATCAGACTGGGAAACGAGGCAGAGCGAACGACCGCTCAACTCGCTAACTTACCTGATGGAATTCATAATGCTCGTACGGCGTTGGATGAATTGACCGAAATCACGGATACCAGAAACGCGATAATTGGTTTAGGGACTAATGTAAAGGAAGTGGTAACTCAGTTTACGGAAACAGTAAAAGCATTCAAAAACCAGCAGGAAACAATCGGGGATTCATCTGATAAACTCTCCGAATTATCTCAAGCAACAGCCCATGAGATTGAAATCCGAAAAAGCTTAAATGAATCCATAGCTGAAATGGCAGAAATCCTCGCGTTAGCAAGTGCATATACCGCGAAAATGAAGGAAACTGAGCGAACAATCCAAAATGTAAACTTGGAACTTGATAACGTCCGGTCGAAATTACATGATGGTGGAATCAAACTATTCGAAGTGCTGAACGAGGCAGTTTCAGCATTCGAAGATGCGAGAAGTCGTGCAGATCGATCCAAGGGTTCTTTCAGGCTTTTTCGTCGATAAGGGACAGAGTGTATTCGTGAAATCGGAGGAGGGATACAGACGCGGGGCGGTCTTGGGATTAACAGTCGCCGAGATATTCATTTTGCTCGTGTTTCTAATGCTACTTGCTCTCATGGGAGTAAACCGCTATTGGAATGTTAAACTTGATCCTTGGCGGGAGATCATGGCGATGAATTCACCAAAGGTGGTTGAGGAAGCACTGAAAGATCCCGAGTTACGAAAACAAGAAATCGAGGAACTCAACGATCAGATTGAAGAACTGGAGAAGGAGAAGCAAAGATTGCAGGAGCGAGTGCGGATCTTGGAAGACAGGGAAGGGGAAACAGGAGAACGCCTCGATCAGGCAGAACAGACCTTGAAGGAGCGCGAGGAAGAACTAGCAGACGCGAAAAAAGCTGTCGATGCACTGGGGGATGAGGTACGGATTCTTGGCAAGGGTATTACACCTCCATGCTGGTATCAACTAGTCGAAGAAACTAATCCAATTACGAAGGCAATCCTACGTGAGAAACCCTACTATCTGTTCGATATAGCCATCCGGGAGGATCATATGGAGGTCCAACGACTACCGACTCCAGTCGGTAGTGCAAATGACGATGGCGGAAATCTATATTCCGAGGAAGCGAAACTACTCCCTCTTGAATCAATTCCATATGGGGTACCTCTAACAGACTATGATATCCGGGAACTTATGTATCCAATTTACATAATGGGGAAAGCATCTGAAATACGAAGTTATTCGTGTATATTCTACGTACGTGTTTGGGACGAGACTTCAACTGGTGCGAAAGTGCGCTGGAAGCAAGCACATGACACAGTGCTCGAACAACTCTTCGGTACGCATCAGGTACGTGGGCGTTCGTGGGAAGAAAGAGAAAACGAACCGGTCAACCTATTAAGGTGACCATAAAAGACATTAAGAAGTAATCCTGACTCCCGAAGCTGTTTCATTTATCTTTGATGCGTCAAAAACAAAGCCGCTTTTATTGAAAATAACCCGATTTCACGGTACCTGAAGAACGTGCAAACGTTTCTTCCTTATTCTCAACGAATGTGGTCTGTCGAAATGTGTGAAAATCAGGCCCGTTACTTACATTATACCGGCTTTAGTAGACCATCAGCGAACATTGAACAGACGAAATCCCGCCGATATTTGTCGAATCAAGTTTAGAATCTGAATGCCAGATAGTCCCCATTGTCCGACCGGGATCCACCGGCGGTAGTCCTTCAACAGCCCTTTCTACATTCATCAATTTCATCGAACTTTTCTCCGGGTAGCCTGACCTGATATGGTTGCCTCTTGTCCATATGTATATACATTGTGTATACATGTGAATCCTCACTCTATGTTCGGCTTATGTTCCGCTGATGCGTCTCTGTAATGCGAGATTCAAGAATGGTTCAGATTCTACGCGTAATAAGTGTAATCCTGGTTCTGTGCCAGGTTTCCTTTGCCGCCGACGCAGAAGCCCACGGTGGCCGGCGAGACAGGCATGGCGGCCACAATAATCGCAGCCAGGGCAATTACCATTTTCATAAAGGACCGCTAAAAGGCAGGACCTTCGACTCCAAGGCTGACGCGCTTGAGGCTTTGGCAAGTCTGGCGGGAAAAGACGATCCCAGTCCTTCACCGATAAGGACTATTCCGGGGAAGTTACATTCCACTTTAGGCGTTCCTGTCGCACCGGAAGTACGTCATACGATCTACGAACGAAGTGATTACTCCTATCCGTCGTCAATAGAACAACGGATCGTAATCCGTCAAGGTGGTGTATTTTCACCTTATTCGATGCGTTGCTTTGGCGATCTGAAGGCAACCGACATAGAGCACATCGTAGCCATTTCGGAAGCTCACGAAAGTGGAATGGGATTGAGGGCCAAAGAGGAACGGCAACGGTACGCAATGGACCTGGACAACCTTACTCTGGCAGCACCTCGATTGAATCGTTACGTAAAACGGGACAAGGATCCCGCAAATTGGCTGCCGGAAAACAACCGATGCTGGTACGTTGGAAAATATCTGGAAATAAAACGGAAATACGGTCTATCCATGGATCAGTCTGAAGCCGACGCGGTGCTCACCGTGTATCGTTCTTGTTCTTCTTTTGAAATCCAGCTGCCAACTTGCGTCGGTCAATAATCCGACAAAATCGTAGCGAGTCAATCTGCCCGATAGGTCGAGAGCCTCAGCTGGATCCGAAGGAAATTACCGTACCGTGGGTCCGGTCCCACGTAAAGCGAGCACCAACCCTAAGCTGGTCCGCATCCGATCACCTGCCTCGAATCTCTTCGATATACCTGTCTACGTTATCTCGCCTGCTACAAATACCATAGACACGCTCGACAGGATGTTGGTTTTTAGTCCGCTTCTGTATGAGTACGCCGTTCTTTACCGGAATGACATCAACCTCGACTCCACATCTCATACCGTATAGAACTCTGAGACGCTTAGGAATCGTAATCTGACCACGCTTGGAAACCTTCATAGATCCTCCGATGGTCTGTAGTGCAATACTTCGATACCCGCTGTTATGATACGGAATCAAACAGGTGTGTTCTAGCTTGTTCCAGGGAAATCTTCTCGAGTTTCATAACTTTCTCTTGACGCTTGACAAATCTCGCCTATATTGCGTTCGTGCATGAATGGAATAATAATTCCTAATTATGGTTAAATATTCATCGAACCGAGCATGAACGCCAAGCACCAGCGCCTGGGAACCATACGATCACTCATCGAGCGG